>MDSX01018232.1_pt1 | contig 11745 bp, 10 predicted proteins | sample 811141 | NCBI WGS metagenome assembly MDSX01 (sample SAMN05326642, study PRJNA326480) | marine metagenome | isolation source: seawater | place: Atlantic Ocean: South East | collected 2010
TGGTTCCTCACTTGGTTCCTCACTTGGTTCCTCACTTGGTTCCTCACTTGGTTCCTCACTTGGTTCCTCATCTTCTTCACTTTCTTCAAACAAAGAAGTATCTGGATTAAACTTCCATTCTTCACAAAGTTCTAAACACGTATCATCTAGTTCGATTAATGAACCATTTTCTAATCTCCCAATAACTAATCTTTCTTTCTGAGATTTAAAAACTAATGTTGATTCGGGATGCCAAATTGTATTATATGCTGATAATTTTTTAAGAACGAGTTTTCTTGTAGATTTAGAAGCCATTTTTTTATTAAAAATAAACTTTTAGATCATATGTTCAATTTTATTTTTTAATCACTATCAGAACTTCTACCAGAATCTGAATGATAAATATATTCTTTTTCTCTTCTAGGAATTTGTTTTTTATTCTTTGGAGATGAATTAGGTTTATCATAATTATTTTTTGTTGTTTTTGATTTTTCTTTATTTTTTTTATGTGAATTTTCTTTAGTATTTTTGTGTCTTGTTTTATAGTCTCTTATAATTTGTTTTTCACTTTCTAAAACTACACTTTTTAACTTTAATTTTAATTCACTAGCAAAATTATCTACTAAATGATCAATTTCATTATTTATATTTTTTTGACTCATTTATCTTTATGATATTATAATTGTTTAAATCTTAATTTATGTTTTTCTATAGCTTCTCCTTTCTTAACATTTTCCAGTTTTTTGTATGCTTCTTCAGGATTTTGTATACCAAAACTTTCTAGAAGCGATAAAACATCTTTTTCTCGATCTTTTTTCTTTTTTGTTAAATGTTGTTCTTTATTTTCTAAAATAATAGCTTGACCATTATACTTAATACCAGGATGATCTTTTGTTTTTAAATATTCAGTAATATTATTTTCTAATTCTTTAGCTCTTTGTCGTAAGTTTTTATTTGTTATATTATTACGTTTAATTTCCGCATTAATTTGTTTTAATTCATCAACATATACTCTAATAGACATATTATTTTATTGTTTTTAAATAGTATCTTTAAATTTTTATAGAATCTTGTAATTAATAAAGATGACAGAATATAATATTAAATATTGGGAAAAAGTTGTAGGAGAAGATATGTGTTTATCTTTTAAACCGGTAGTTTATATTATCCCTGATTTATATTTATTAGAATTTATTAGAAAAAATAATTATAATTTATTTTGTGAAGTAATTGATAGCGATTCTGAATATGACAATAAAAAATTTAGTGTTACAATTAATAAAAAATACAATCATAGTTGTCCTGAAAATATAGATGCTAATATAAGTGTATATTTAGTAACTATAAATACAAAAGCATTAGAAAAGCTACCTGAAAAAGGAAAAATTAAATTTTATGGTTTATATGAACCATTAGCGCAACAAAAATAGTTATTTTAAAACTAACAGTTCATGAACTGTTAGTTTTTGTGTACTACCAATTCTTTGAGCTCTTGCAATTATTTGTTCTTTAGTATTTTTTGACATTTCATGAAATAAGATAATATCGGTAGTTTCTTCTAAATTTATACCAGCACAGTCTGTTGAAGAATTAATAAAAATAACGTTAACCGATTCTTTTTTATAAGCACGAATTTTATTTGTTTTGGTTTTTGTATCACCAGAAAGTAAAACAAATGGAATTTTATATTCATTTAAAATATTATGAATACTAGTAAAACTTTCTTCATAATCAGAAAAAATTAAAAACTTATTTTTAGTAAAATTATCTTTTATAATTTCAACTATTTGTTGAGGTTTCGTTAAAGGTATATTATTTTCTTTTTTATTATCAAAAGTTTTATCAAAATATATAAGATTGCTAAATAATACTTCTTTACGACATATAGGACATGAATTATGAGTTTTTAACCATTTTAATAGACATTTACCACAAAATAAATTATGACAATTAGGTTCCATTACACAATTTGTAATGGTCTCCATACAAATACTGCAAGGATTGTTAAACATATTTTCAAATCTTTCATCTATTAAATTTATTTCATTTTCTAACTTTATTTTCTCTTTTTCTAATAAAATTAAGTTATCTTTATTTTTAGTTGTCTTAATTTTTTTAGTAATATTTTTAAGTTCATTATGTTTTTTATTTTTTACAATATCAATAATATTTGATGTTTTTGAACCTCCTAATGCAATTATTGCATTAGAAATATTATCAGCTTCAATCATTTTGCTAATTTCAGGATTAACCATATCATTTAAAATAGAAAAAATACTTTGAAAACAATAGTATTTTTTATAAGTTATTGCAGGCATTATAAAGGATTTTTTAACAAAATCTTCATTATTTTTAATTATTATATTACCAAAGTATTCTTCAATAGTTTTTATACCAATATTAGAAATAATTTTTTGTATCATACTACCTCTACAGCTTTGATGGTTTGTAATTATTGCCGATGGAGTAGATGTAACAAACCAATAAAATCCTGAAATAATATCTTTCATTCCAGAAACTCTTAAATGACCTGGTTCATCAAAAATAAACCTTTTCCAAGCATTATTATGTGTTGATTTAATTAAATTATTATACATACTTGGTATAACTAAAATAACATCAAAATCAACAATATTAATATTTTCTATATCTTTTTTGGCTATTAAACAAAAAAACTTCAATGTCGAATTTAATAGAGCTGTTTTCCACTGTTCAATAATTGTAGAAGATACTAAAATAAGTGTTGTAGGTAATTTTTGATATCTTTTAATTTTTCTTTTGGTTATTAATCCATTTGCTTCTGTAATATTTTCTTCAATAACATAAGGTATTTGAATATCCCAAACCATTTTATCTCTTAAAATCATACCAATCATTGAATAAGTTTTCCCATATCCTGCAATGTCACTATTAATACCTAATTTAGTTTCAATAATGAGATCATTTTTATATACAATTTTTTCTCTTTCAAGATTTTCCATATTATAAATAATAGCAAGTTGATGTTGGAATAAATTTACTTTTAATCCTTCTGGTTGTGTAACAACAGATATATTATCTAACTCAAACATCTCTTAATTTATATTATACAATTTTTAAATACAATAAACTAAACATATTTTAAAATAAAAGTTATTTATAATATCAAATATTATATTATAAATAAAATGGAAGAAAGAGCTAAATTAATCAGAACTGAAAATTGTATAATATGTTTTGAAGATCTTAGTATAAAAAAGTGTAAAGTTTTAGAATGTGCACATAAATTCCATGAAGATTGTATTGAAGAATGGGCTATAGCTACAATTAAAGATGAAAGAGACTTTACATGTCCTATTTGTAGAGCAACTGATGAACAATATAAACAAGAAGTAGTTGATGTTTTAACAACTATTCATTTTAATGGTGAAAGAAATTGTATTATGTATGTAGCTTTTTTTAATATAATATTAAATTTTATGAATATTTGTATTCAAAATGAATATTACCTTTATTATAATTATTTATGTTTATTTATAAATTTTTCTGGTTATTATGGAGCCTATAATTTAAATACTTTTTATTTATATATTTATTTACTAGCTTGGTTTTTAAAACTTATATTTTCGATTAATTACAACGCTATTGAATTAAAAAATGTAGTTTATATTGCAAATAATGAATATATTCTCATATTAAGCGAACTTTTTAGTTTTTATATTTTTCTTACAATTGGAATTTTAATAAAAAAGATTAATGAATATAAATTAAAAGTAACAAATTTAACTAATATTGATACTATTTATTAAAGTTTCTGACCACCTTTCCATTCTTTCAATAAAATTAATATTAGCATTGTAAAATAAGAATAATTTAGAATTCTCAAATCTAAAAATCCACTCTGAAAATAAAGATTGGATTTTTAATTCTAAAATTGTATAATATAATTGTAAATATGGTTCTAATTCTTTTTTAATTCTAGAATAATAAGAAACACGATTATAAAACTCTTTTTTCATATACGGGGAAGTATTTCTGATGGATATATTTAAGATTTCATTATATAAAGTTAACAAAGAATTTTGATTTAAATCATAAGATAAAGTATGTACTTTATCTAATATTGTCAAGTCTTTTTCAATAAATTTACTAGAATATTTACTTAATATTTTTTTGTATTTTTCTATCTTATCGTTAATTTTATCAGATATTAATGTTAAATTTATATTATGTAAAATATTAATATTATATAAGGTTAATATATAATTTTTATTTTTTAAACATTTTTCTATTAAAGTTAATGTATCATTTATACCAGTTTCATAATGTGCAAAAAAGTAGTTATATTGGTCTATATAGCTTGTATAACTTAAAAACATAAAATTCTCGCGTTGACTAGTTTGAATATTAGGTAGTAAAAAACTGTAATTCGTATATATCCAGTTAAAAAACATTAAAGGAGTATATGTTGCTAATTTACTATATGAACCTAATTTACAAAATTCTATTGTTGCGGTATTAATACCTGAAATTCCGGTATTTCTAATATTATAAACATCATCATTTCCAAAAAAATTATATAATTTTATCATATTCATTAAAAGTTCTTGATTATTTTGTGCAAATCTACAAGAGTAAGTTAAAAATTTAAACATATCGTATCCGGGTACCATAAATTTAAACATACCATATTCAGGAAATACACCATCTCCTATCAAAATATCATCTATTTTTGCACTAGACATTCCAAAATCTATAATCATTGGTGTAAATCTACTTTGATTAATACTATAAGTTTTATTGTCTATATTTATATTATATGATACAGGTTTGGTAATTACCATAACATTTCCTGCATGTAAATCAAAATGAGTAAATTTACAATCTTTTTGAGCTACTTCTAGACTCAAAAGTAATTGCATAAAAATATTTAACCAATTTTCAAATGACAATAAATTTTGCTGTAATAAATTCATTACGGTTTCACCATTAATTTTTTCAGTCATAACATAGACAGAATTATTTGTTAAATCATATGAATTTTTAGTACAAAGTTCTTTAATATTAATATTACCATATTTATCAGGGTTTTCACAACTAAAAGCACCAAATGTATATAAAAATGTAGGAATTTTATATCTTAATTTATTCATTACAGCAATTCCTAGTAAATATTCTTGCAAACTAGACAAAATATTACTTTTTATATTTTGTTTAGGAGTTTTTATTACTATCTCAAAATTATTGTACATTACTGTGGTTATATAGATCCATCCTTCAACACTTTTAACAGGTAATTTATCCATTTTAAGTAACCATTTATCATAATTTTTGTTTAAAATAGAAACCCCCATGTATTTTCTGTCTGTTTCAGAATTTAACAAAAAAGTTTGTAATAAACACAAAATTGCTTGCATATCTGGTCCTGATAAAATACTTACTTTCATTGTATTATTAATATTTTGAAAATAAATATCGTTTATACGTTTATTATATTTTTGAATATCTATTGGACAAATTTTAGTATTATCTAAATATTCTCTAATAAATTTTTCTTGAGTTTGCATATTTTATAATTTACATAATTTATTTTTTTTAAAATCTATTTTGAACTTCATTATTTATAAATTTAGAAATTCTATTTCTTTCATTATCTCGTAAAGTAGGAATAGAACTTATTCTTTCAGTTTTTGGTTTAGATGAATTATTAACTAAATATCCTCCTGGATTCAAAGTTTCTTTAATACTTTTTTGTTTGCCATTAGGATCTTCAGTTCTTTGAACTTTTCCTATATTTTCATATAATATAGAAGGTACATTTCTTGAAAGTTCTAATTCATTAGAATGACTCATGTTTTTATATGTTCGAGAATCTCCTATATTAGTTGTTGCTTGATAAGAAGGTAAAACTTTTGTTTTTTCTAAATCATTATGAATATATTTTGTACCATCACCATCTCTTGTTTTATGAGCAGTATGATTTATAATATGGACATTTTGAATATGTTTATCAGTATCAATATTAATTATATCTTCAATATTTGTTTGTTTATTACCAGAAAGATTTGAGTTTACTAAATGAGAATTAGCATCTTGAATATAATTATCTGTATTAAATGTATTATTATTAACAAAATTTTGACTAGTAGATTTATTTGCTACTGCATTTGCTTGTAAAGGATTATTAATTATAGTACCAGATGATGGATCAATTACATATTGTTCTGTAAGATCTTGAGTTCTTTTACCAGAATTTGCAGAAATATTCATAACATCTTGTACACTATATTTTGTTTCATTTGGTTGTTCAATAGGAGTTTCAATTCTTTTATATTCTGTTGCTCTTACAGATGTATTTAATTTATCAGTAATTACTTCTCTTGTATTACAAGCTTCAGTAGGTTTTCGTAATTTTTTAGAGAAATCTGCAAAACCAGGAGTTGTGAATTGAGACGTCCATGCTCTTGGTTGTCTGGATAATGGCATTAAGTCTTGCGGTTTTAATCTGTTTATAGGTGGTCTGAAATTACCATCATAAGCCATAATTCTATATGGTAAGAATGATTGAGTATTTGCTGTTGCACCTGATAATCTTGTAAAATTTTGACTTAATCCTGTTAAACTTCCTGATTGCCCTCCTCCACCATTATTTCCATAATTACTATATGAAACACTAACACTAGGATTTACACCTCTCGAATAAACTTGAATAACTTCTGCTGTTCTATCTCCACTTTCATCTATAGTTTCTGTTATAGCACTTGTTTCTCCAACACGATCTTTTCTTCTGGTCATAATGGATTTTGGTGGATCTCGTAAAATATTCATATTAGTTCCCCAAGAATCTACAGAAGGTAAGGTTGCTACACCATAATTTGTTAAACCTGAATATGATAAACCTCCGGCTGACATTTTCTTTTTATTATAATATAGTTTTTATTTTATACTGTTTAATAAAAAATAATGGAAGAACGTATATGTATTCAAAAAATTTTAAAAAAAGATCATGAAGAACATCAAAATATTATTAATCATAAAAATTCTGAACACAGAAATAGATTAGCTGCCGCATTTTATACAAAAAAATTATGGCCTAATAATAGTAAAATTACTATTAAATTTTTAGATACAAACCCTACAATCCCAAGAACTTCTTTAAATAACATGGATACTAAAAATGGTCCAATCGATCCTTTACAGAAATATTTTTTTGATAATCCCAATATTAATTTAATAGAAGGTATTAAAAAAATAGTTAAAGAAAGAATTGAGCCAATGGTATCTCTAGAATTTATATTTGTAGAAAATACTCAAAAAGCAGACGTAAGAATAGCTTTTGATTCTAATAATGGTTCTTGGTCTTTAGTTGGTACAGATTGTAAACAAGAAGATGAAAATAAGCCAACTATGAATTTTGCATGGTTTGATGTAGCAACTGTAATTCATGAATTTGGTCATTTATTAGGATTAATTCATGAACATCAAAATCCAAAGGGTGAAACAATTAAATGGGATGATAAAAAAGTATATACTTGGGCAGAAAACACGCAAGGATGGGATAAAGCAACCACAAAAAAGAACATACTAAATAAATATAATATAGATAGTATTAATGGTAGTTCTTTTGATCCGCTTTCTATTATGTTATATTTTTTCCCAGCTTCTCTTACAACAACTGGTATTGGCACTAATCAAAATTTAAGATTATCTGGATTAGATGTGGAATATATTACTAATAATTATAATAACTCTGTATCTCAAAATTCTGAAATGGTTCCAGAAAAAGCTAAACAAGTTTATAAAGCATTTTATGGTACAGACATTGAAAATAATATAGAAAAAAGTAAAGAATTAGCTTCTAAAAATTCTGAAAAAAATAATTTGTTTTTAATATTAGGTGTAATTGGTATTTTTTTAGTAATTTTAGTTTTATCTATATTTTTCTTTAAGAGGAAAAAGTATAAGAAAAAATAAGAAAAAATTATTGTTTTAAAATATTATAAATGAAACCAATTACAGTATATTTACAAAAATCTGATAAAGAAGATAAAAAATATAAAGTAACTATAATTAAACCAGAAGTAAAATATAAAACTATACATTTTGGGGGAGCAGGGTATTCAGATTATACTAAACATAAAGATAAAGAAAGAATGAAACTTTATGATGCCAGACATAAATCGAGAGAAAATTGGAATAAATCTGGTATCGAGAGTGCAGGTTTTTGGTCAAAATGGTTATTATGGTCAAAACCTTCTTTAAAAGAAGCTAAAGAATACACATCTAATAAATTTAATATTATAATTAAAACTGGAAAACCTCCTAAAAAATAATTTTTTATATATTTATAATATTTTTACTATAAATATATTACTTATATATTCTCACAATATATATCTGTTTTAGCATTACAAAATATTACTTCATCGTGCCAAAAACCATTACATGATTCTGTAGCTACAGTACAATAATTTGTTCTCATACGATCAGGGATATAAAAACCATCTATATTATATTTTCTTAAAATATTACATAAATATTTCATAACTTCTACATCTATATCATAGAGACTACATCTTTTCAATACATCATGATCGGTATTATTTTGTACTAATTCATCATTAATTCTGTTATATAAACTTATATCAATATTATATAATTGAGAATATTGTTCAAATAACTGATATTGTTGTAAAGAAGTCATATTATAACCAAAAATAAAAGATAATTTAACTTTCATTTCTTTATTTTTCATAATAGGGGGTTGATTCGTAGAACCATTAATTAAATTTGATAAATTTTTAGCAGAACCTAAATTTAATAAATTTAATTCTTTTATAGTTTTACATTTTAAAGTTGAACCTGTTTCATCTTGATGATATAATTTACTATATAATTCTGCTATATCTTGTCTAGTAGTATAAAAAGAAGGAACACCCTTTCGTAATTTAATTAATTTTTGTTGTACTTGTTCATCACTCATCTTTTCCATACCTTTATAAACAAATATGTCTGTTGGTAACTTAAATATGTCAAACAATTCAGATTTTATATAAGGAACAACAGGAGTTTCTTGAATTTCTGTTCCTTCTAAATATTCTTTAATACCTAATTCTTCAGCCCATTCTTCGTAGTCTCGTTGTTCCTTTTCATCTTGATTTAATCTCTGAAGTTTTTCATAATTTTCTCGTTCTATTTCTTGTTGTTGAAAATCTTTTTCATCATATCTTTCATATCTTTCTTTACGTTTTGGAGCTAAATCTCTATAAAGTTTTTTACAAGTTTCATTAGTACTATTTATACCTAATTTTTTTTCCTTTATTGATAATTTTCTTAAATTTAAAAGTTTTTCCATAATAAAAAAGTTTGCATATTCTGCAAGTTCTATTGGATCAGCCCATCTAAAACTTTCTACTAAAATTAATATATTAGAAATAATCACAGGTATAGAAGTACAATCTGCATAGTTTGGATTATATTCATATAACATTACACCAAGTTTCATTTTAGCTAGTTCTAATTGATTTTGTACAATATTAGTTTCAATACTATCTATAAAATTTCCAATTTCTTCAAAAATTAATCTAAATATTTCATTAACTTTTTCTGTCTTAAAAAATATTAAAACACTAAATTCTCTATTATTAATTCTAAATCTAAATTGATTTCCTATTGGATCACAACAATCTATATTTTTTGGTTCAGTAGCACAACAATTTTCTATCCAAGTTTTTGTTTCATAATTATATCTAATACCATAAGTTTCTTCAACATAAAATGATGTAAATTGAGAAACCATATTAGCCCATTGATCTAATGTAATAAAATCTTTTCCTTCAGATAAATAATTAAAAACTTCTTCGGCTATAAATTTATTTGCTTCATTCCTTGAAATTCCTTGTCCATTATTTACATCAGGTTCTACAGTATTAAATACATCTCTAATTATATTTATATTAAAAATACCATTTTGTAAAACTTGACCGTTATCTAATATTATTGTAGGAGGTGCTAAAAATTTTAAAATTTTACTTAGTCTTATGTAATTTAAATTAAAGGTCCAAAAAGCTTTTTCTAGTTTTGCAGTAGAAATAAATTCTGAGCTTCTAATAGTAAGATCATTAGGTATATAATCTTCAACTATTACAGAAGGTACTTTGTATATATTTTCTTTTAAAATATAAATTAAAACATTTTGTCTATATTGATCTTTTGCACTTTTAGAACCTCTTAAATTTAGCTCAAGCATAGTATCTATATCTTCTAATAAAAATTGACCACTTGCAATTCTAACAATTTTATCTTGAAAACTCAAAATATTTTCTGTATTAAATAAATAGCTTTGAGATAAACAAGAAGATACAGGAAAAGAAATTCCAGGAACATAACTATCCACCATTATAGCAATATTGTTGTTTTTATAACCAATATCATATGCAAATTCTCCAGGTCTCATAAATGGTAAATCTAAAAGTCCTTGTATAACTTCTGATGTATTCAAAAAAATCTCATTTGTAGGTACAATAACTAAATTTTGCATTTGAGGTTTAGTAAAACTATATGAATCTACAAATAGATCAATTGCAAATAAATTAACATCATAAAACATCATTTTTTCAGGATTATTTTGTTTGGGAAAAAGTGTTAAACGTTTTCTAAAAGGTAATCCTCTTGTTTCAAAGTCATTTGGTGATAGAAATTTAAAATTAAATAGTTTAAATTCTGGACAAGATTGTAGTGGAAATAAAATTTCATTGTATAATTTTGTATAATTTTTCTTTGAATTTAAGTCTTTTAAAATTTCTTCTAGTACATCATACCAAAAATATTCTCTCATTTGTAAAATGATACTTGCATATTCCTCTTCATTTGGCATGGTATTTGAGTTAATAAATGGTATAAATTTTGTATCTATATCAGGAGTAAGTTTTCTATATTCTTTTGGTACATTAAGATTAAAAGCTTCACCACCTGAAATAATAAATTGTCCATATTTTTTCATTTTTTCATTTAATTTTGAAATAATATCATATAAATAAGGACGTAAAACATTAGTCAATATTGTTAAAAGAACTGTAGATATATTTTCTTCAACTTTTTCTCTCAGTAAAATATTATTTTTTAAAAGGATATTTATATATTCAATGTAAGCATTTGGAGATTGTTCATATAATTGTGCTGTTCTTTTTAATTCAGATATAATATTTGGTTCTATATCACCAAAATAAAATAACTTTGATTCCATAAATTCACTATAAGCTTCAGGTGTAAATAAATCATATAAATTAATTTTATTTTCCATTTATTAGTATTAAATATATATATTTAAAATTAAAAATGATAAAATCATAAATGTTTATGTAAATTCATTGTAAAGATAATGAATATATTTTTCTTACATTTATGTCCAAAAACATGTGCTCAAATGCATTGTGATAAACATGTAGTTAAAATGATATTAGAAACATGTCAAATGTTATGTTCAGCATGGCATATAATTGATCCAGAACATAAAATATATACACCTCCTTATAAATTAGCTCATAAAAACCACCCATGTTCAATCTGGGTACGTTCTTCTACAGCAAATTATTCTTGGTTATGTGAATTAGGTGTAGAATTATGTAAAGAATATACATATAGATATCAAAAAACACATAAAAGTGAATCTTATATAGAAAATTTACAAATAAATATTCCACCATTACCAGATATAGGTATTACAACTTATCCTCAAGCAATGCCTGATATTTATAAAGATGATGATATTATTCAAGCTTATAGACA
>MDSX01038236.1_pt1 | contig 11736 bp, 16 predicted proteins | sample 811141 | NCBI WGS metagenome assembly MDSX01 (sample SAMN05326642, study PRJNA326480) | marine metagenome | isolation source: seawater | place: Atlantic Ocean: South East | collected 2010
AAAGAATAATTGTTTTAAAGTTGATATACATTTAATGCCTAATCTTCCAGGATCAAGTTATGAAAAAGATCAAGAAATGTTAAATAATGCTTTATATAATCCTGATTTGGAAGCAGATCAATATAAAATATATCCATGTGCAGTAGTTCCTTGGACTAAAATAAAACAATGGTTTGATGAAGGATCTTATATACCTTATAATGATACTTTATTATTTCAATTAATTAAAGATTTTAAAATAAATGTTCAAAAATGGAAAAGACTTAATCGAATTATTCGTGATATACCTTCATCATATATTACAGGGGGATATAAAGAAATTAATATGAGACAATTATTACAAGATGATATGAAAAAGAATAATTGGAAATGTAATTGTATAAGATGTCGAGAAGTTAAAGATAATAATATAACTGAAAAAATAGAACAAGTTTGTAGTGTATATAAAGCATCGCAAGGAATAGAATATTTTATATCATTTGAAACTTTTAAATATCTTATTGGATTTATTAGATTACGATTAAATAATAATTATGAAAATACATTAGAAATATTAAAAGATTCTGCATTAATTAGAGAACTACATGTATATTCAAGCATCACTAATGTTGGAGGTGATGTAAAAGAATCTTATCAACATAAAGGATTTGGTAAAAAATTAATTAAAAAAGCAGAAGAAATCGCAATTAAATGTGGTTATACAAAAATAGCTATTATTAGTGGTACAGGTGTTCGTGATTATTATCGTAAAATGGGATATACATTAGTAGATACATATATGATTAAAAATTTATAAATAAATAATTTTATTGTATTTTTTATAATATTATTATCATCTTTTAAAAATACATAAAATAAATGCAAATAATGTAATAATATTATCATATACAAATTCTCTGCTTTATTTACTAATTGCAAATAGACTATACACAATCCTGTTTTTCTAAAAGTAAGATGAGCAAATACTGCTTCTATATGTTTATTTTTGTATTCTAAAAAGTAAGTTAATGTATAAAATAGAATAACCATTAAATATAAAATAATATTAGGATTATAATCATTATATAATAAATGAAAATAATATAATATAGCATTTATACGATCAATATAATGTAAAAATAAGTTATATTTTGATAACCAATATAAAGCAGATATAAAACTAGTTATAATAGTATGAGAGATAATTAAGTTATTGCCAAATAAGTTAAAATAAAGAGGAAATAATAACCAAAATGAGTTAATACCTAAAATAAATCTATTCATTATTTATAAGTTGATTAATATATAATTTATTATAATTATAACCACCATATAAATAATCTATAAAAATATTATTACTAATTATTTTTGTAGTTTGTAAAAAATGCAAATATATTGATAATAATATTGGTGTTAAAAGCAAATTAATATAAATATTCATCATTATTAAATTATTATAATAAGAATACAATAATATACATATTATTGTTTTTATTGGTATAATATTTTTATCATGTAATATTGTTATTTTACCGTATATACCCAAACTTAACATTATTGCAGGATAAATAGGTAATATTGGTAATGTTAATATTCCTGTAAAATATAAAAAGTAATGAATATGTTTGAAGAGACATAATTGTGTTTTAAGATCATACATTATTAATTTTAGTAAAAATGATTACATATATTTTATATAGACAATGTCAAACAATATTGAAAATATTCTTAAAGAAAACACTAATACAGAAAATGAACGCGCAACATTAATGTATTTACCATCATTAAACAAATTTATTGGATTTATAAATTTACTTAATTTCTCATTTATGTTTAAACCAATTGGTATTAATCGTATTATCAATACAGATGTTATAAATAAAAGAGTAAAAGAAAATGAAGATTCGTTCTTAGCAACTGGAAAATATTATGATTTTGGTAATGCTGAACTAGTTGTAATTCGTGAATATGATGATAATGTATTATATATTATTGATGGACAACATCGTTTATCTACAATGGAAAATCTAAAAATGTTGTATCCGGATCGTGATCTTTTCATAGGAGTAAGTATTTACATTAAAGATACAGTTGCTGAAGCCGCAACATATCTAAAGCATTTTCAAAATCAATATCCATCTGATGATAGGTTGTTTTCAGCAAATCAAACAGAAAGAAATCAACTTGATAAAGTGTTGGCTTTGTTTAATTATGAATATCCGGAAGTATTTTTGCAATATAATAAGCATATTCTTAATTTGATTAATAAAAAAGATAAATATTATAAAGAACCAAATAGACCACATTTATCTAATGGTATGATATCAGACTTTATTCGTAATCCTGAAGTAAAAATAAATAAACTAAGTGATCCTAATATTACAGGTAATGATATTAGAATTATTAATAATAAAATAAAAGAAAATCTGCAATTGTATAAAGGTACTATAAATCATAATTATATTGAAAATGAATTAAAAGGTTGTTATTTTGGTATAATTCGTAAAGATAATAAAAAATTAATTGAAGCTATAAATACATAAAAACATAATAATATAATATTATTATAATGTTAGAATATATACAATATATTAATAAATCTATTTTATTTAATTATATTGAAGAATTATATAGTAGAAATACAGAGGTAGATGATACAACCAATGAAATTATAAGTATTTATAAAGCAAGACCAGATTTAGGTATAATGAAAGAAACTTATGTTCAATATAAAAGACGTAAGTTTCTTATTAAAAACCCAGTGTATTTAGATTATTTTAAAAATAAAATATCAAATAATGAATATAACAGAATAATAAAATATATTACTAATAAAAAAGTTTTATGTAAAAATACTAAATGTATCAAAAAAACTTATATAATTCCAAAAGATATATATAAACATATAGATTGGAATAAATATAAATTTTGTTGCCATAAACATGGTATTATTAGTTGTTGTAAAGAACTTAAGCAACAATCAACTCTAATTCATCATTAAATTGTTTTGTATTTTCTTCAAGTGTTCCTATATTAGGAAATTTTGGTAATGAAAATAAATTTTTACTTTTTTTAATTAATCTAGTAGGAACATAAGGATAATAAGATTGTTCTAATAATTTTCCATTACTAATACCTTTTTGTATTGTAATAATAGTTTTATCAGAACTATGTTCATATGCTATATTATCATCAGTTAATTTACCATTAAAAATATAAAATTCTTCATTATTAAAAAATATAGGAAATTGTATTGTGCCAATATTAATTTTTAACAATAATATATATTCATCTTGAGATATTTGTTTTAATGCACCTATTAATCTAATATTTTTATAAGTCTTATCATCTATTTGTAATGTTTTACGTTTTGTAAAGTGTTTTATTTTTTTAAATATTTCTTTCAAATGTTCTTCTGTAAATGGTTCTCTACCTAATGCAATATTAATAGGAATACTTCCTGATTTTTTACAACTTAAAACATAATTGTAAATTGGAATAGTATCATAACAATTCACATAAGTTTTACCATTAATTTCAGATTTTATTTTTGATAAATATTTAATTTTTTTATGATGCATATCAGTATATGATTCCATTGTAAATGGATCAGTACCTGATAAATCACATTTATTTTTAATAAGTTTATCTAATCGTTGTTTATCTAATCTTAATTGTTTTTTTATAGCACTTAAAGATTCCTTACCACCACCACTATATTTATTTATTTTTTCATATAATTCTTTACTAATTTTACCTTTTAATACAGCTAAATCATATTCTATTTGAAGTTCTTCATGTTCTTCGTAAGATTCTATATCAGTTCCATCATATATATATTCATAAAATTTGTTTTTTATTTCATCCGTTAAAATAATATCATTTGATTCGTCTTTTAAAGTACTTGAACTACTTGAACTACTTGAACTACTTGTTTCTTTAAATTTATTTAAAGATCTGTTAGATGTTTTGATTGGTGTGTAAGTATAATCAGAACTATTAAGATCAATAGAAACTGAAAAATAAGGAGTTATTTTTTTACCTAAATATTTTTTATTGTATATTTTAATTTCTTTATTATATTCTTTTAATTTATTATTATATTCTTTTTGTAATTCATTAAATTCTTTTAATTGTTTTTCTTTTTCATCATCTATTATAAAATCTTTTTCAATTGTTTTTCTATTTTTATAAAGGTGTAATTGTTGTGTAAGTATGGGTGGTTTAGGAATTTGAGGTAGATCAGGTAAATTATCATAAGGATCTTTAACAGGGTCAAATATCTCTTGTTTATTTGATTCCATATGTATTTCTTCAATATCAAAAATAGAAGAAACTAAAAAATTCCTTAAAGTTTTATCATCAACTGATAAAATATTATGATAAATAATATTAACATTATCATCATCTACATAATTATAATCTATTTTAGTTTTTTTAATTTTACTAAAAATATCTTGTTTTCCAAACAAATTTATTAAATGTAATATACAATGTAATCTTGTTTTCATATTTTTAATGGTTTCATGTAATACATTTGTACTAATATCTAACATTTCTTCAAAATATGAAATATATTCAGGATCTTCTAATTCTATACGATTTGCTAATTTTGTTAATGGTAATATTAAGACACAAAGATCATAAATATATTCAGTAACCATTTCAATAAATACTTCTAAATTTTCATTTAACATAATATCTTTTAATACATCCGGTATATTAGGATATCTTTTAGCTAAACTAGAATTAACTTCAAATTGTCGTAATATTAGATTGTATAAAAAGTAATTAAGATTAAATTCACTAACATTATTATCCTTTAAATAATATTTAGTAAATAAATAATCAAAATTAAAAGTTTTTAATTTAACCTCTTTTCCATTTCTTTTATAAAAAGACAAATCAATTGTATTAGATGTAAAACTATAATAATGTGTTATTGGTAATTTAGCAGTAATATTAGGTTCATTTATTGAAATTAAATATTCTAAAAACGATATATACAATTTAACATATTCGCTATTAGAAACTACGGATATTTTAATTGTTTCATCAGTATATGGATTAATTTCAGGATTATGACACCATTTTTTTAATTTGATTTTAAGTTCTTTATCTGTTATAAAAATATTAGGATTTTCAAATATCTTTTGTGGAATAGATAAAGTTTCATTACTAATTTTTTTATGAATTAAATCTATTGCAACAGGATTACTGTATAATTCATCCCAATCCGGATTTTTTAATTTTTTTATTGCTTCAATATCATCTGAACGACATATTTTTTTTATTAAATTTTTCTTAATATAATTTTCTGATGTAGGAATAGTTTGGATAAGTTCATTTGCATTTGGATTTAAACTTAAAGCATTTAATCCATTTGGTCTAATTTCATTTCTATTTGCTTCTAATATTTTAATAGCATTTGGATTACTACATAAAACATTCCAATCAATTTTATTTTTTAATTTTGAATAATCTTCAGTGGATAATTTATTTTCATATATAATTCGTTGTTTAATTAATTTAATAGCATTTGGATTACTAGATAAATATTTCCAATCAATTATATTTTCAGTTAATAAACTAATAGCATTTGGATTTTTAGATAGATATTTTAAATATTCATCTTTGAAACGTAAAATTAAAAGATCATTAGATTTATTTGGATCAATTAATAATAAATATAAATATTTATTAGTTGGTAATTCTAATGTAAGTAAATAATTAAATATACCGGGATTTGCTAATAAACTATACCAATTTAAATGACTTTTAAGATTTTTATAATTTTGTTCAGTAAAATTTTTAACATATTCAATTTGTGTTATTAACATATTTGTTGCATTTGGATTACTAGATAATGAATTCCATGCATAATTATCAATATCGCTTTTATTAATCCAATATCTTAGAAATGACAACATTTAATTAAAAAAAATAATAAAAATTAATTACATTTACAATTTAATTTAATAATTAATACAATTATGAATGTAATTGTAAATGCTATAAAAAATATTTTAAAAAACATGGAAATAATTACTTATTATATAAATCTAAAACTTTATGTAAAATTTCTTGTTGAATAGTTTTAGGTGATTTACTTGAAGTAATTATATCACATATTTTATATTCTTTACATATAAACAATAGATAGATATTAGGATCATCTTTAATAAGTTTTAAAAACTTATTTTTATGTTTTAGATGTTCATCATAATAACATGGATAAATAAGTAGATTTTCTTCTTTAAATTTTTTATTAAGTATATCAACTTTTGTTTGTAATATCTGTCTTTTTTGATCTTTACTAATATGATCATTTAACATAATATATTCATCTGTAATTAACATATAAACAATAGGAGTTGATTTATAATTATTTTTAATAAGTTTATTATAGTATTGTAAATCAAACATATTTATAGTAAGTTATAAATGTTTAAATCATTTTTTATAATTATTAGGAATTTTTGATATTACTTTACCATTTTCAATGTATGCATTACGTTGTTTTTCTTCAGAAACTTTGAAAACACATCTAGTAATTTTATCATTGCAAAGCATCATAGCTAATGATGATACAACTAAACTAAAAGACCATTTAAAATAATGAATATATTTAAGTTCTTTTATTTTATTTAAATAAGGTTTTAATTTATTTCCTGTCATATAAGTTGTTCTAATTATCATAAAACTATCATTTGGAATATAAGGTTGTCTTAATTCAATTTCATTAAGTGAATATTCTTTATCAAAAACAGTTAAATGTAATTTTTTAAAATTGTTAATAGATGATTCTTCTGTAATTTTGATAGGTATATTAAATGCATTTAATTTATCAATATTATCTTGAAAATTGGTTTTTAACAAATCATATATTCCAAAAGAACTAAATATACATTGATTTTCCATTAAACAAAATAAAATATTATTTGCACGATTATCCATAATATTAAAAAAATCTTCTTTAATTGGTTCTTCTATTATAACATCATCATTTAATTTCATTATATAATCAAATTCAAAACCAATATCATCCCAAAATGAAAATAACATATAATAAGTTAAATTACGATATTCAATATTATTCCAATCATTTGTAATATTTGAATTTAAAATAGTATTAAGTTTGTCTTTATCAATATTTTCAGGTGTAGATAATTTAATATCTTTAAAAGAAACAAGATTAGAACAATCCGATCTAATACCTAATAATATTTCTTCTTTATCATGTTTTGATAAATCTTCATTTAAAATATAAACATTGTGTTTATAGATATGATTATAGTTTTTAAATAGAAAATATAAGGTGTTTTTAAGATGTATTTTTCGAGAAGATTTAGTAAAAATAAAAATGCCGGTTTTCATTTATTCTAAAAATATTGTGATATCTTTATGTAAAATGAATGTCTTAGACGAAAAATTTAAATCCTTTGCTTTTTCTAGTATTTCAGAAAATGAAGATTATAAAAAAATTTATATTATTTCTATTTATGAATCTAATAACGGAATAAAAGAAAATATACCATATATACATAACATATTTAAATTAAAAAAAATTAAAATTAATAATACAGAATATGAGATACCTAAATTATTTAAACATCTATGTTTTTTGGATAAAAAAGCAGATAAATTAATTGTAGATGATAAAACTTTAAGTTATATTGATGAATATATTAAAAATCTATCAAAAATTGAAAAATTATTTTTGTTATTAAGAAGTGATTTAAATAATATGGATTTTTATATGTTAAAAAAAGCTAGTCAATTGGTAGATGATATTAATTTAATAATTTTTGAATTTGAAATGTCAATTGATTTTTTTAAATCAACAGAACAAGTTAAAAAAATTCAAAATCTTAAAAATTTATCTGAAAATATTCGATTAATGATATCCAATAAAGTTGTATATTTAGATATATTAAATTCACGTATTTTAAGTATTGTTTCTTTATCTGCATTACCTGTATTAGTTTTAATGACAATTTGGAGTACTACTGTAAAAAGTAATGACAGTATTTTAGATAAAAATAATTATAAATTTGCGTATAGAGCAACTTATTTATTATCAATATTATTAGTATTAGGAATAATATATAAATATCGTAAAGATTTTTCTTAAAATATTACTTTATACATACATTCTTTTTACATTTTAAACCAGAAGCACAATCTGTATCATTTTTACATTGATTAAAAGTTTCTTTTGAATTATAAATACGTTTTAGTTCAAAATATACAATAAATGTTGCTACAACAAAAGCACTTAATATTAACAAAAAACTAGTTTGTTTAGAAGACATCATATAAAGATATAAGATGTTTATTTATAATAATGGAAAATAATACAGATGTATTATTATATTTAGCTGAAATTAATACAAATCTACAAGTAGTTGTAGAAGAACTTAAAAAACTAAATAAAAATAAAAATACACCAAATCTGTTTGATATTTTTGGTGGTATGAATAAACAAGGTGTTGCAGATGATGAAGATGAAGATGAAGATGAAGATGATGATGAAGATGATGATGAAGACAATGAAGATGAAGTTGAAGAGGAAGTTGAAGAGAAAGTTGAAAAGGAAGTTGAGGATAAAAAAGATTAAATTATATTATTACAATTTTCTTTGAACCATTTTAAAACAACTGGATGTACTTTAAATGAATTATAATCTAAAGCAACTAATTTAATATTTTCTAATTTTTTTCCACGTGATAAAGCAGTATAGCCTTGTCCATATTCAAATATTTTGGATCCAAGATCAATTTCTAAGTAATCAATAGTTGCTCCTTGACTTTTGTGAATTGTAAGTGCATATGCTAATTTAATTGGCATAAAGGAAATAGTTAAGTTTTTAATATTGTTAATATAATCTTGTGTATAATATTTAATTTCATGTATATTACCATTTATTGTTTTAATAAAACAAGTAGAATGATTAAGATCCACAATAATACCTCTAGTTCCATTAACTAATCCTAAATCAATATTTATATTACGGGTGATCATGATTTGTGATCCTACACATAAAAATATATTAAAATTAGTTAATTTTGATTTTAAATTATCATCCGTTTTTTTATTAAAAAATGCAATAAATGTATTTGATTTACAATTTTTTAATTTTTCAATTTCTCTTTGATTTATTTTATCAACATCTACATTATTTGAATATAATTTAGTTGGTTTAATATCTGTAAAAGTTATTTCTTTATTTTTTTTCAAAATATCATATATTTGTTTTGTTAAATTACCAAATCTTAATTTTGCTAAAATTAATTCAAAAAGCTTATCACCGGATTGTCTTATAGTTTCTGTTAATTCAAATATAATAGGATTAAGCTTTATCCATGATTCACTTTGAAAACAAAAAGTATTTGTTATAGGGGGTAATTGAAAAAAATCACCAACAAATATAACTTGAATACCACCAAATTCTTTATCAGATTTTTTACAAGCTTTAAGTATATCAGAAATAGTATTGCAAAGAATACTATCAAGCATTGATACTTCATCTATGATCAATATATCTAAATCTCTTATTTTTTTAAAAGTATCACATTTTGTTGATATTAATTTATCAATATGTTTAAAAACATTAGTATCCGGTTTAAGTTTAAAAAAAGAATGTATAGTAGTTCCTCCAACATTAATTGCTGCACATCCTGTTGTAGCAGTTATACCAACATTTTTATGAATTAATTGAGGCATAACTGTTTGTAATATAAAAGACTTACCTGTTCCTGGCGAACCTGTTAAAAAAATAGTATTACCATTTAATATACTTTGTATTGCATTTTCCTGTTTTTTTGATAACATTGCTATATTTTTATATTATAATTCATTTTTATATAAGAAAATTATTGAATAATACCATACAACACTATATAATAATAAAAAATGTAATATAGCAAACAATGATATTATATTATACCATATAAGATTATTATTAATACCAAATAATACTATACAACATAATATAATACTATATAATATTAAGTGATATTTAGTAATATTATTTAACATTTATAAGATCTTACAATCATTTTAATATAAAAATAAATCTTTATATACCATATAATCTATATATTTTACTTGAAAGCGACATTTCTATATAATGTTTATAATCATCATCATATGCTTGCATATTATTTTTATCTAATATACATTGTATTTTTTCTACAACTTCATTCCATATATAAGTTGGTAAATATTTATAATTTGTTTCTTTACTTGAAAACCCCACATAATAATCAAAATCTTCACGATATTTTAAAAAATAAATAAATTTATGATAATCTCTTTCTATTTCATCAAATAAACCCCATATCAATGGCGTTTTTATATTTTTACAATGGAAAATATAAGTTAATTTTTGTTTCATATTATTTCTTTAAACAGTTCTATTGCTTTATTATCTATTATATTTTGCATAGTATTAAATACTATTTTTGTAGATTCTTTTATATCTATTTGCTTTTCACCAACACTATATTTATATTCAATACTGTTAAAAGATCTTGCATTTATCCATTTTTCAAAATATTCTTTTGAACATCCAAGAATTTGAACTGTTTTATCTTTACCAAATACAATTTGTAAAGATATTATTGATTGTTTAGTTCTTTTGAATGTAAGTTGATCATTAATCCATTTACGAATTAGTATAATATCTGTTTTTGTGATTTTATTATTTGGTTTAAACCAATTTTTCAAAGAATTGATTTTATCTTCAACTGTTTTTAAATTTTCAAAATTAACATTTAACAACAATATTCCTATTTCATCAGCAGGAAGAGATTTTAACCATTTATAAGTATCAATTATGAATTTGTTTTCCATTTTGGTTTTAATTATTTTATGTTATCATTTTTATTTCAATATTTTTACGTTTTTTTAAATAACCAATAATTTGTAATAAAGAATCACATAAATCATCTGCTTTACTTTTATATTCTTTAAATATACTTTCTAAACGCTCATTATCTTTTATCATTAAGCAACATATTTCTATTGCTTTTTTCTTATTATTTCTATATTGTTCTGCTTTACTACAAGTTTTATCCATTTCATATCCTTCTAATTTTATTGAAGCATTTACTTGTACTATATCAATTACATAACTATCATAATGTTTTAAATTATAAAAATAACCATATATTAACATTTGTATTGTTTTCATTACACCTTTTGATGGTTGATTTTCTAATAAAACTAAATCTATTTTTTCATCATTAGTTTCTTTAATTTCACCAATTAATTCATCCATTCTTATATAAATCATTTGTGATAATTCTGCAATACTAATAGATTTTTTCATTTTTTCGAATAATCTTATAACTTTCCACACAATAAGTTTATTGTCTAATAAAACTGAACATCCTAAATTAATAATACCAATATCAAATGAAACTATTAACATTTATATTATACTTAGTTATTTATCTTTATAGTGTTTTTCCATCCATTCTACCATTAATTTAAATCCATGTAGTAATGCGTAATCTACTGTTTTTGTATCTATATTAATATAAATTCCTTCTTCATTTGTTGTTGTTGATATTAAAGAATCATGATTATTAATTACCAACGTATTATCATTAATATGACTTGAAGTTGATATATAATTCTGTTTTCTATAATATATACTTAATAAATTAGTAAAATATTCAAAATTAGTTAGTTTATGACCTTTTTCATATCTCTTCACTGATGTATCAAACTTATGTATTATTGATAATA
>MDSX01096478.1_pt1 | contig 11736 bp, 10 predicted proteins | sample 811141 | NCBI WGS metagenome assembly MDSX01 (sample SAMN05326642, study PRJNA326480) | marine metagenome | isolation source: seawater | place: Atlantic Ocean: South East | collected 2010
CAAACAAGAAGTAGATTCTTAAATACTGTGAATCCTTATTTAGAAGGAATACAACAAAGACAAGGACTTTACGCTTTTAGAGTAGTGATGGACGAAAGTAATAACACACCAGATGTTATCGACAGAAATATATTGGCTGGACAGATTTTCTTACAACCAACAAAAACTGCTGAATTCATCGTGTTAGATTTCAACATCTTACCGACAGGTGCATCGTTCTCGGCATAATTAATTAAAAATAAAAGTAAACTATATTTATAATAGAATATAATTAGGAGAAAAACAAAATGGCAGAAGTATTAGAATTTAACGATATGTTTTATACCAACTTCGAACCGAAGATGAAAAACAGATTCATCATGGAAATCGATGGTATCCCTTCATATCTTATAAAAACAGCAAACAGACCTTCAATACAATTTGAAACTGTTACACTTGACCACATAAACGTCAAGAGAAAATTAAAAGGTAAAGGTGAATGGCAAGATGTAGAGATTACTCTATATGACCCAATTGTTCCAAGTGGAGCTCAAGCTGTAATGGAATGGGTTAGAACATCACACGAATCAATAACAGGTAGAGATGGGTATGCGGATTTCTATAAGAAAGACCTCCAAGTTTATATGTTAGGACCAGTAGGTGATAAAATTGAACAATGGACTCTTAAAGGTGCATTTATCAACAACGCTGTGTTTAATGATTTAGATTGGTCTTCTAATGACCCTGCCGAAATCACATTGACATTATCGTATGATTACGCAATTTTAGAATTCTAATATTACCTCCAAAATATTTTTATAATGAAGAAAAAAGTTCTCTTAGTGAGAACTTTTTTTGTGTCTTATTTCTAAATTTTTAAAAGTTATATATTTATATACGAACAATTAAAATAAAAGTTATATGGCAAATTATGATTTTCCTACCGAAGTGATATCACTCCCATCACAAGGTAAATGTTATTCAGAAGATAATCCCCTATCATCTGGAGAACTTGAAATAAAGTACATGACTGCGAAAGAAGAAGAAATTCTTGCTTCACAGAATCTTATTCGAAAGGGGGTGGTACTTGATAAGTTATTTGAATCAATTATAGTAGATAAGAAGGTTAATATCGATGATATTATACTAGGGGATAAAAACGCTATAATGTTAGCAGCTCGTATTTTAGGATATGGTTCTAAATATAGGGTTCAAATTCAAGATGAAATGGGTGAAGCTCATGAAACAGAAGTTGATTTATCAAAAGTACAAACCAAAGAAACAAATCTTGATAATATAAATGTAGAAAATGTTTATACATTTACTACATCAACTGGTGTAAACCTTGAATGGAAATTACTTACACATGGTGATGAGAAGGCAATAGATGCTGATATTAGAGCGATTGCAAGATTAAACAAAGATGGTGCATCTGCAGAACTAACAACAAGGTATCGATATATGATTACTTCAGTTGATGGGGATACTGATGTTAATAAAATCAATAAGTTTATAAACAATGCGTTTTTAACAAGAGATACAAGAGCATTCCGAGAAAATGTTAGGGAACACCAACCTGATATTAATATGGAATTCGATTGGATTAATCCAAATTCTGGTGAGAGAGAGGTGAAGCCCATTCCAATGGGTGTGGGGTTTTTTTGGCCTACCGATTAATTACTCTTCGATTCTTCATAAGCAGATTTTTGAATTATGTTACTATGGAAATGGATTTACTCAAGAAGGAGTTTATAGGTTACCAATACACATAAGAAATTTCTATTATAATGAGCTTTCTAAGGCAAAAGAAGAAGAAGCAGCTCAAATGAAGAATAGTAAAAAATCACAGAGTTCAACACCACAAGGACCAAATGTAAATGTGAGGAAGTAAAATTCCTCACTTTTTTTATGTCTTATATTTATAAGAGTATAAATGGGAACAAACATATGAAACTCACAAACGAACAAAAAACACAGGTTAAAGAAGCCATTTCTAAAAAATGGAATATATCTGAAGGATTTATAGAAAGATTGTTTGCAAAAGGTTTAGCTAAACAGTTAAAAGGGGATAAAGAATTCCAAAGATTAGCTAAAAATGTAGATGATGCATTTCTAAGATTACAGAAGAAAGCCGAAGAAAGAAAGAAAAAAGGAATGCCAGTTCCAAAGAGTTGGCAGAAATTCTTGGATGCTAAAAAATAATAGAGGATATTAGATGGCTGAATCATTGAAACAACAAAAAGAACGAATTAAACTTGAACAGGAATATCAAGCGGCGTTAAAGATGTCAAAATCTTTATCGTCTGAAATTACCGATGATATAAACTCTCAAGTAGATTATCGTACTGCTCTTGGGCAGAAAATGAAAGAGTTCAATAATGATTTATCATCACAAGTAAGTGGATTACAATCTTCAGCGGATATCACTAAGGCAATCCAATCAATGGAATATGAGAAGGATAAAATAGCTTCTTCATATTTTGGTAAAAATAAAGCAATAGGTGATGCCAAACAAGCTGCATTAGAAACTGCAATTGAAGCACTTAGGGTAGAAGAATCTCATCTTCAGGCAACCGAACAAGTAAATTCAAAAGCACAAGAATTTTCTAAATCAATCGGTAGTGGATTAGATAACATGGTAAGTAAAATGGGTAGTGTACCTGTTTTGGGTGGTCTAATTAGTAGTATGGCAAGTAAGGCATCTAGTAGTATAAAAGATAAACTAGGAAAAGCTGCCACTAACTTTACTGTAAACTTCAGAGAAGGATTAAAGAAAACAGGAACATCATTAGGTGGATTACAAAATGCACTTAAAAAGGGTGCAAGTGGATTTGGAATATTTAAAGTTGTTGCAATGGGTGCGATTCTTGGATTACTTGGAGCATTAGCTCTCGGAATCCATGCAATGGAACAACTTGGTAAAGCTACAATAGCATTTCGAGAAGAAACAGGATTACTAAGAGGAGCCATGGATGGAATGGAATCCAAAGTAAATTCAGCAGCTGGAGCTACATTTGGTATGACAGGTGATTTAGCAGAAGGAGCTAAGTTAGCAGGACAAATGGTAAATGCATTTGGTGGAGTTGAAAATCTTAGTAAGGGAGTATTAGTTAATGCAACTAAATTAGCAGCTGGTCTTGGATTGAGTATGGATGCAATTGGGGGTGTTAATAAACTATTCCAAAATGCATTCGGACATTCAGAAGATTTAGCACAAATGATGGTTAATACAACCGTTGAAGCCGCAACTTTAGCAGGTGTACCTGCAAATAAAGTTTTAAAGGATATGGCTGAAAGTTCTGAAGAAGTTTATACATTCTTTAAGGGTTCACCTCAAACATTACAAAAAGCGGCAATCCAAGCAGCTAAACTAGGTACATCTATTAAACAAGCAGCGGGTGTTTCTAAGGGATTACTTGATTTTGAATCATCTATTAACAACGAATTAGAAGCAAGTGCAATTTTAGGTACTAATATAAACTTCAATCAAGCAAGACAACTTGCAGCACAAGGTGATATAGTAGGAGCTCAACAAGCTACGATAAAAGAAGTAAGTAAACTTGGTGATTTATCGAAAATGAATTATTACCAACAAGAAGCTCTGGCAAAAGCAGCCGGTATGCCAATTGGTGATATGATTAACCAACAAAGATTACAGAAAAAATTCGGTAGTTTGAAGGGTGAAGAATTAGCTGCAGCTCAAGAGATGATTAACAAGGGTAAGGATATCTCTAACATGAGTAAAGAGGATATCAAAAAAGCTCTTGCAAGGAAAAAGGTAGAAAATCAACGTACTACTGCAATGGAGGGATTAAAACGAACAATGCAAGGATTGGCATTACAATTTTCATCTATATTTCTTCTATTAGCACAAGGATTGATAAGCTTCATACGAAGTAAACCTGTAATGGAAAAAATTAAAGGTGTAATTGAAGGTATAAGAGCGAAAACAGAGCAACTAGGTAAATGGTTCACAGCTAATAAAGGTTCAATTGGAGATTTCTTTAGTGGAATGGGTGATGGATTTACTGCAATTAAAGAAGCTGCAAAAACAATGTGGGATGCTGTAAAACCTGCATTAGATTGGATAGGTAATAAACTTGGAGGACTGAGTGGAGAAGATGGAGAATCTCCAGGTGGAGTAGGTAAAAAGGTAGTTCTATTAGGAGCTGCTTTTATGGGTTTAAAATTAGCATTTCCACTTATAAAAATGTTAGGGGGCGGAATATTTGGACTTGGTAAAAAACTATTAGGTGTAGGAAGTGCTGCAACCCAAACTGCTAGTTCAAGTGGTGGTTTCTTAAAAACAATAGGTAATGGTATTAAATCTATCGGACAAGGTATCGGTGGAGCTGTTAAATCTCTTTCATCTGGTTTAGGTTCTGCACTTAAATCTATTGCATCTGGTATGGGTAGTGCAATGAAATCTATTGGTAGTGGTATTGGAGGTTTAATATCTGGTATATCAAAAGGTATTGGTAGTGCATTGGGTGCTATCGGAAAAGGAATGGGTGCATTCTTAAGAGGATTATCTGGTGGATTAACCGCATTAGCAAATCCAGCAGCTCTAATTGGATTAGCAGCAATCACATTAGCATTTATTGGTATGGCAGCTGCTCTGAGAATTATGGCTCCTGCTCTTGAACCATTAGGTAATATGTTTAAATCAATATTTGAGGGAATTGCATCAATTGTGGTTCCTGTTATTGAAATACTTGTAAACGGATTTACTACATTAGCAGATGTTATTGGTGGTGTTATACTTGGTATAATGAGAGAATTTGGAAGTATTGTTGCAACACTTGGAGAAACATTTGTATCAATTGCCGCAATAATTGGAGATACTGTCCTAGGTATATTTGATTCAGTTGGTGCAACATTAGCAATGATAGTAGAGAATTCAGATAAAGCAGGTCAAATTGGAGCTATGGCTTTAGCCATTGGTGCACTTGGTGCTGCACTTGCAGGATTCGGAGTTGGAGCAGGAGTAGGTGGAGCCGTTAGTGGTTTTGGAAATTTAATTGGTTCAGTAACTAATGGTATTGCTAGTGTAGTTAGTGGGGAAAAGGCAGAACCAACTGGTCCTATGGCAATACTAAGTAGACTGTTGGAGTTTGGACCTTCTATTGGAACATTCTCATCTCAGTTAGTTACGAGTATAGAGAATTTTGATTTATTCACAACAAGAATAGAATCAATGGCTTCTCCTATTACAGTATTAACACAAGCAATGAATGATTTTGCAAGTTCAATGAGTTTAGTTGTAAGTACATCTAAAGCTTTAGCAGAATCAAATGTAGGTGATGTGACTGGAATGGCAGGAGCAACAACAGGAAAAGGATTCTTAAAATCAGGAAAATCAACTTTACCTGATACCATTACACAATTAGCAGCATCTATTCAAGGAATGGAGATGAGTGGTGGTGATGATAAAGCAATGTTAAAAAAACTAGAATCAATTAGAAAAGCAATAATAGTAGGAACTGTACTTGAAATGGATGGGGTTGCCGTAACATCACAAATAAGTAAATACGCAGAAGCTCAAGGTAGAGTTAATATGGCGAGTAGATTTATATCATAGGAGAAAAAATATGCCAACAATATTAGAATTATTTAAAAACAAAGAACTAACATTTTCAGGTACAACTGCAGATGGTTTAGTGGATTCAAAATCTCAAGAAAACCGAGGTGGTGTGGGTGCATCTATTTCAAACTACATTGAACAAGAAACAACTGGTGTTAGAGTAAAATCATTAGTTGATATAAACAATCCATTAATATATGGTAATCAAGCAATTCGTATAGCACAGAGAACTACATCAGATAAGGATGCTATGACGAATGGTTTATTAGAAGGTGGAGGCGGTGGTCTTGGATTAAATAAAGTAATTGGTAAGGCAAGAGATGCCGTAAATTCATTTTTAGGTATACCCGTAACACTATTACCATCAAGAATGGGTATGGGAACAATAGGAGATGATGCCGAAGTTGGTAAAAACGGAAAAAAATTATCAGAAACTCCAAGTAATGTAGCTTATACAAAAGAAACATGGGGTAAAAATGGTACAGGATTAGGAGCTTTATTAAAAGCATCTGGTGGTAATCCATCAACAATCGCAAAACAAGCAGTTGGTGGAGCTCTTAATGCGGGAAAAGATGCGTTGCGAGGAGCAATATTTGGTAAACCTGGAAAACTTCCTAATAATGTAGGTAAAATACCAATATATAGAAGTTATTCCAATATGCCAAAAGAGGTTGATGAAAAAAATACAGAAGGTAACTATTCAAAAACTCCTGGTCTTAAGGGTGATTTTGATAAAGGTGATGTTAACGCTAGATTAGGTATTGGTATGAATGCACCAACTGATACAATTCAATCTAATACGTTTGATACGTTTCTTTACCATGTACCAAATGCAGTTCCAACAGTAGATTCGCCCGTAGTTCCATTTTGGATACAAGGTGTTGAAGAAGGTGAGGATGCAAGACAATTTTTTAGAGCCACTATAACAGGACTATCAGAATCATCCACACCAGCATGGCAAGGAAATAAATTTATAGGTAATCCATATAATTATTATACATACGATGGTGTAGAAAGGTCAGTAACATTTAATATGAATTTATATTCTATGAATATGCCTGAATTAATTCAATGTTGGAATCGTTTAAAGTATCTTACCGCAAAGACATATCCTAAAATAAGTCAATCTAATGATGAAGGAGAAGGTGGGGGATTGGTTAATCCACCGTTTATACGATTTCAATTAGGAGATTTATATAACGATAGACATGGGTTTATAGAATCACTTACATACACAATGCCAGATATGGGTACTTGGGAAGTTTATAAAGATGGGTTACGTTTACCCAAATTTATAGATGTTGCACTAACTATAAAATTATTAGAAACACCAGGAGCGGAATTAAAATTATATGATTATAATGGAGAAATCGAAGGTGAAACTGTAAAAGACCTTGGTAATCGACCTGTTGATGAAAACCCTGTAACCTCACTTTTTTAAATTATGGCAAGTAGATACGAAAATAATAAAAGACAAAAACTTAATGATGGTAGAACTGTCTTTAGGTCAAGAGTATATCCTAATATACCTAAATCTGATAATGATATATATATTGTAACACAAACAGATGATAGATTAGATACTCTTGCATTTGAATTTTATAAAGATTCTTCTTTATGGTGGATTATTGCAACTGCAAATAATATACATGATGCAACATTTGCATTACCTGATGGAACTCAACTAAGAATACCACAACAATACAATAAGATAGTAAACGATTTTAGAAAATTATAATGCATGGGAACATATCCAAAATATTCAAATTTATATCCCGAACTACGAGAGGTACTAGATAAAAGAGCTGAAAACACAAACAAACCATGGCTTGAGGGTGGTGTTAGTGGATTATCTACTTGGATACGAGTTATTTCAACTGGTAAATCAGTTGATAATAGTGGTCCTGGTGGTTTAGTAATGCAAAGTATTCATAATAATGGTTCTAATCCACAAGAACGTTTTGAAAATTCATATGGTAATTTAGAAAAGCCAGGTATACTTGGTTATCAAATGGATATGAAAACACCTGTTAGTGTAACAGGTAGAGGATTGAGACCATCTCCCATCATAACATCATTTAGTGTTGAAGAAAGACAAGCAGGTGCTCTTAAAATAACAAAATTTGTAATCAAATGTTTTACTAAAGAACAAACAGATGAAGTAGCTAAATATTTTTTAGAGCCAGGATTTCATGTTCTTCTTGAATGGGGACAGAACGTTAACGATGCATTTTCACAAAGAGTTGGAAATGGGGGTGAATTTGATGTTTGTGATGTAGTAGCTTATTCAAATTGGGAACATATTAAAAGAAAAAGAAAACAATCAAAATATCAGTATGATGCATCATTAGGTATTGTATCTGGTGGAGGAGTAAATTTTGGTGAAGGTGAAACATATGATATAGAAGTACAAGTATCCGGAACTGGCCAAGTGGCAGAATATATGCAAACACAATCTGGTGGTAACAGAACTAACGAATCTGATGATAATAATCCTGCACCATTTGAACCTGAGAAAATAGGTAAAAGTACACCAGGAAGTGCATTATTCAAACAAATGTTTAATGGATTGCCAGAACAAAAGCAAACAAAAAATATTAGAGCATGGGTAAAGGGAGCTGACAAAAATGGAATAGAGTGGGCATATGAGGGTAACTATGTTAATTTTGATGAGAATGTAAAAGATTACTTGCAAAAAACACTTACAAAAGGTGCAACTATTAGAAACAAGAGTGGGGATAAATTAGCAATACCAGCTGATACACCAATCTTTTCAGACCAACGATTTATTAGATTTGAATTAGCGATAGCTATTTTGAATGATTATGTAGTTGATTTAAACATGGAAGATACTGATTGTACAGATGTAAAAAGTAATCTTATGACAATCGATTGTTCGAATACAGTAATTAAAGCATTTCCACATATGTGGAGTACAGATTCCTCTGTATTATATATACCTAATACAACTGCTCCGAGTTTTGGTTTAAAGGAAGCTTTAACTGATTCTGATAATGCAGAACCAGTAAAATTTATAAACTTTAAAGAACTTGATAATGATAAAAATCTAGCAAACTTACATCCATTGGTAGAAGCAGCACCTGCAGGTAATGAAAGAGCAGAAAAGAATGGTTCGGCAAATGACCCATCAACTGGTCAGAGTAGACCTGTTCCTTTTGCATTTCCTTGTACATATGATTTGGATGAAACTGTACTTAATTATGATTGTGATGAAACCATAAACGCAACTCAAGAAAAGGCTGGATTTTGGGGATGGTTAAATGATTTGTACATTAATTTTGATTTCTTCTGTCAATGTATTAATAAAAAGAATTTGAATTCAACAGATGTTATGTATGACCTATTAAATGGTATGAATGGTGCAGTTAATGGGTTATGGGATTTCCAACTAAGAGAAGGACCTAAACAAGGTGATGAAAAAGGACCAAATATTTTAGCAATTGAAGATGTTAGTTTCAGAGGTTATGTAGATAAAGAAGTAGTTGAGGGAATTGCAACATACGAAGCAAGAGGTATTCGTTCTCCATTTACATCTATATCATGGAAAATGAGTGTGCCTGGAGCAATGCAATCTAGTGTTGTAATAAAAAACCTATCTTCAAATACGGTTGATGGTAGTGGTGATATACCTTATCTACATTATGGAGGAGTTTATTCAGACCCACAAACTTTTGAAAACCAAGCTGGAAGTATATTAAATAGAGCAACCCTAGGTGGTGGTGGAGATGGTGAAAAGAAGCAAGAAAAACAAGAAAAAGAAGAAGTACCATCAAATGCTAAATCATTTGCTTTGTTTGCTCAAAAAGCTGGTGTATTTTCACGAGTACAAGATAGAAAAGGTAAAATAGATATAGTAGAAAATTTAACTGATAAAAAACTTGCAAAAAAATCAAATGGTGTTATTGAATCTTTATTATGTGTAGGTACATGGAGTGATGTAGGAGCACTTAAATCTGTTGAGTTAATCGATAGGGGTTTAAAAGCAGATGCAGGTATAGATGGAGCAGTTGATTTAGAATATACACAACGAGTTAATCCAATACCAGGACTTGCAAGTATAGATTTCACAGTTCAAGGATTGAGTGGATTTAAAGTTGGTGATATGATGCAATTTGAAGGAACTCCATTTAAATTTGGACCTCCTAGTTTTTATCAAATCACTGGAGTTAGTCAAACAATGAGTGGTATGACTTGGACAACAAATATAAAATGTGATTTTAGAATGGTAGGAGGTGAAGCATAATGAGTATTAAAAATAGATATAACGAAATAATTAAAACTCCTATCGTAGAAAAGGAAATAAAAGCTTACTTACCACAACTAACTGATAAGGATTATCAAAGAGGATATGTAAGAAGATACTTTCTGCAGAAAACAAATGATAAAGGTTCTCCTATATTTGAGTTATCACAATCTAAAAAAGGACAATTTCTAAGTAACCCATTATATACAGTTGTTGATATTAAGTGGAGAATACGAGGACCTAAAGAAGTAGTGTATGGTGATAGCGGATTAATACGAGATAAATCTGTTTCTGGTTCCAATATGATTGCTATAAAATTAGTTTCTCATTTAATTCCAAATTTGAAATTATATTTACCAAATTTATTACAATTTTATAAAAGTTAATATATATACATATACAAACTAAATTAGGTTATATGAGTTATCTTACCGATGAAGAGAAACAACAACTTACCTTCGATTGGAGGTACAGAGGATTCTCAACAATACAATTACTTACCGAAACCGAGTGTGATGAAATTAATACTGAGTTAGAAAAACTTAGAACAAAAAGATTTTATGATAAAAGTACTACAAATGATTGGGGTGAATATGACCCATTTATGTACCCACACAAACTATCAGATAAACTTGAAAAACTTTTTGCACATCCAAAAATAATAGAATGTTGTGAATTTCTAATGAATGGTAATATTAATGGTACACAAACATGGGCATATTTTAAACCACCAGGACAATTAGGTAGAGATATGCATCAAAATTCATTTTACACAAAATGTAAACACAATGAATATGTTAATGTTGCGTTAGCGTTAGATAATCACGATAAAGATAATGGAGCTGTTTGGAACTTAGAAGGTACTCATAGATTACCAATACTTCCAATTGAAGTTGATACAGAACGAGCTAAATCAAATCCAAAAAACTGGTCAAATGAAAGAGGTAAACCATGTGTATTACCAAGTGGTCATGATTTTAAAAAGATTGAAGGATATACTCGTAAAGGAGAAATGGTTTTACTACATTCACATACAGTACATGGTTCAGAACCAAATAACTCAGATAGATTTAGAAGAAACTTCTTAGCAGGATATGCATTGCAAACATCCTCATTTGAAACTGGTGGTCATATGAAGAGAGAACCTATTGATGTTTACTCTATTAGAAAAAAACATTGGGATATATGAAAACATATAAATTAAAATATGATACTTCATTATATCCATTTAGAGAAATAATAAAAAGTATCTTAAAAACAAATACTCTTGAAAATTTACATGAAGTTGAAAAATACGATACTCTTGTAAGAGAAAAAGACCAATCAACTACATGGCATAAAAGATACTATGGTGATTTTAATAAATTCGAAAGATTATACAATTCATTTATTAAAAATTTTATTAAATATGAGTTTAACTTAAATGAAATAATATATCAAAAAATACCAACATTTAGAGTTCATTTAAAAAATAATCAAGCAGTTGGTGAGTGGCATAGAGATAGAGATTATAATCATGGTAAAAGCGAAATAAATATTTGGTTACCATTTACTGATTCATATGATACTAACACCATATGGATTGAATCAGTAGAGGATAAGAACGATTTTGAACCATATAATGTAAGTTATGGTGAGGTTCTTGTTTTTGATGGAGCAAATCTTTTACATGGTAATAAAACAAACATAGAACATGATACTAGGGTATCTGTTGACTTTAGGGTTGTAAAACCATCAGAATTCATTCCATCAGATAAGGGTTCTATAAATACAAATATTTCTTTTGATATTGGTGGTTATTTCCAAAAAATATAAAAAATAAGTCATAAAAAGCTTGTTTATTCCAATTTTTTTTCGTATATTTACATAGTAAATGAGTGGGGAATTATCCCCAAGATATAAACCTTAA
>MDSX01100583.1_pt1 | contig 11735 bp, 9 predicted proteins | sample 811141 | NCBI WGS metagenome assembly MDSX01 (sample SAMN05326642, study PRJNA326480) | marine metagenome | isolation source: seawater | place: Atlantic Ocean: South East | collected 2010
TATAAATCAACCTAATTTAAATACACATTTTGCAGGTAAAGATGGTAATTGGGATGAAGTAGCTGATACCAGTAAAACTATTTATATTATAAAAGACATAGAAATTACACCTAACAATACGTTAGTTTTAGAAAAAGAAGAGATTGAGTTTGACTCTACTGCATTTGATTTTTACATACAACTAAATGCAGCTGATAGTGAAGTTGATTTAATTTTAAACAAACAATTAAGATAAAATGGAAATATTTAAAGATAATAATAATTGGAATGAGAAGTCAATTATAGGAGCTGTAGCATTTATAATAATGTGTATGGTTATGGTATTAGATTTATTAACAGGATGGCTAGGTAGAGACTTAGCAATTAATGAATTTGTGTATGACTCTTTTGTATTAGTAGTACTAGGATGTTTTGGTATAGCTGGACTAGAAAAATTTGCTAAGAAATAATGGGAGTTCTAGGAAAAATATTTAGTGCAGGTGCTGGTAAACTAGTAGAGAATGTAGGAGGAGTATTAGATAATCTAACTACAACCAAAGAAGAAAAACTAGAAGCACAAAGAAAAATAAAAGAAATAATAGCTAACTATGAGGTAGAGATGGAAAAGAATGTTACTGATAGATGGAATGCTGATATGAACAGTGACTCATGGTTAAGTAAGAATGTAAGACCTATGGTTTTAATATTTTTAGTAGTATGTACAGTATTACTTATATTTATTGACGCAGGTCATTTAAAATTTAATGTAAAAGAATCATATGTAGATCTTTTACAGATAGTTCTAATAACAGTGATTGGTGCCTACTTTGGTGGAAGGTCACTAGAAAAAAGAAAAAAATAATGACATTAAACGAAATAGCTTATAACTTGCTAAATTTAGTAAGGGGTGGTAGATCTAACCATGATGAGCACATATCTTTAGATCAAATTAAATTTAACATTAAGCACTACAGAGCAATGTTTATTAGAAGAGACTATGAAAGAAATGGTTTTGTTAGTAGACATGTAGAACAAGATCTTGGTTGTATAAAACTACAAAGAGTAGATGCAACTAAATGTTGTTCTTTACCCTCAGAGTGTATTGTGTCTAGAGGTGAGGATCTTATACCTAAGACTATTAGATATAATAGGCAAGAAGCTATTACATATGTAGGAGATGTTACAGGAACTGGGACCATACCTATGGTTGATTCTAGCGCAGTACAATGGTTACCTTTTGATAAGTATACAAATAAAAAATATAAAGCTTACATGATAGAAGATTATATGTATATTTATAATGCAGAAGGATTAGAGTACATTAACGTTAGAGGAGTATTTGAAGATCCAGAAGCTGTAGCTAAATTTGCAAACTGTGATCAAGGAAATAAATGTTATGATGACAGCACTACAGATTTTCCAATTCCTATGGATATGTTAAACACAATTAATAAAGGCATCTTAAGCGGTGAGTTATCATTATTAGCTAGCACTAAGAGTGATACTACAAATGATCGTATGCAGGATGTAGCACAAGTACAAACTAAAAATTAAATAATTAAATAAAATGAGCAAAGGAACACATAAAACAAAAGACGGTAGAACAGCCAAAAAAGGTTTGTACTACTATATGAATCGTGCTAAAAAAAGAGGCACGTCAAAACCTGGTAAAGGTACAGTAACTGACGAAGCTTTAGCAAGATCTAAGAAGACTGCTAAAAAAGCAATGATGGGAGGTAAAAAAGAAATGATGTATAAAGAAGGAGGTAAGTTTCCTGATATGAATAATGATGACAAAATTACTCAGGCAGATATATATCTAAGAAAAAAAGAAAAAGGTACTATAGCAAAGAAAGGAGGTGCTAAGAAAAAGAAAGCAATGATGTACAAGAAAGGAGGAATGAAGCAACAAGCTGCTATTGCAATCAAAATGAAAGAAGAAGGTAAAATGCCTAAAGATAAAATGGGTATGGGAGGTAAGAAGAAAATGATGAAAGATGGCGGTAAGAAAAAAATGTACGGAGGTATGATGAAAAAGAAAAAGATGATGGGAGGTAAGAAAAAGATGATGTACGAAACAGGAGGATTTCTTGAGCCAGGTATTCCAAATCTTGACGATTGTTGTAACTAGTGAGTTATACTCTTAAACATATTTACAAAGACTATCAAGATTGTTATACCGATGATCTTGATAAGTCTTTACATACAAATATTATACAAGAGTTTAATATTATGATTATGGATTATATTCTAGAAGGAAAGGAATTTAATATGGGTAATAACCTTTCTACACTGTCTATTATAAGACGAGATAGAGATCCTAGATCACCAAGATTAGATTGGGGGGAAAGTAACAAGTATAAAAAAGAACTCCTAGAAGAAGGTCAATTGTTATATAACTCGGAAACGGGTGAAGGAGTAAAGTGGCATATCTATCATACTGATGAATATTACTGCAAGTACTATTGGAGGAAAGGTAAGTGCAAGGTACCAAACAAATCAGTATATAGATTTGACACTACACGAGGAGTAAAAGGAAATAAAGAAAAGCTAATACGTTTATTAAAAGAAGACGATTTAGCATACTTAAAATTTAAAAAACATTAGATATGGCAACACCATTATGGCAGAGAAAAGCAGGTAAGAGCCCTACAGGTGGTTTGACTCCAGCAGGTTCTAAGAGCGCTGGTGTAAAGAGACCTGTTACATCTAAGAATCCTAAAGGTAAAGCAAAGAAAAGAAAGAAGTCTTTTTGTGCTAGAATGAGAGGTATGCGTAAAAGACAAAAGCCTAGTAACAATACAGGTAAAGATAGATTAAGCTTATCACTAAAGAAGTGGAGATGTAGAGATGGAGGTGTTTGTGGACCTACAAGATATGACACAGGAGGATTTTTACAACCACCTATACAAGATATATTTGAATAAATAAAACAACAACATGGCAGTATATAAAACAAAGTCTAGTAAGACAATCATAAGAAAAATCTTTAGGGATCTAAAGCCACAAGATGATAATTGGATTGATGATGCTATTGAATGGATAGGTGAAGCGTTAGAGCATATAGGTGCAGCTTCTCAACTATTACAAAAACAATGTGTATTAACTGTAGCAAATCATAAAGTATTACTGCCTACAGATTTATATTACATTAATCAAGTAGCTATAAACAACTCAGTAGATCCAGTATCTTCTAAAGAGTTAGATACATTAATAGATAAAGTAAAAGAACTAAAAGATGAGATAGCCGATGCACAAGCAAACGGTTTAGAATACTCAAGCACAACATCTGTATTAAATGAAATTAATTCTAGAATTGTTGTGTTAGAAAATATATATTTTAAAAATAGTAACAACATGCAACCACTACAATATGGAGCAAGTAACTTCCATAGAAGTATGCATTGTGATGACTGTGTAAATGAAAATGTACACTATGAAGATACATATATAGTAGACAATGATTACATAAAAACATCATTTGAGAGTGGTAAGATATGTTTAAGTTACATGGCTTTTCCTACAGACGAAGACTGCTTTCCTTTAGTACCAGACGATATAAGCTACTCTGAAGCATTATTCTGGTATATATACAAAAAGATTTTATTATCTAAACCAGACTTTAAAGACAACGGAATAAACTATGTAACTGCAGAACAACAGTGGAAGTACTACTGTACACAAGCTAGGAACGCTGCAAACTATCCTGATATTGATAGGTATGAGTCTTACATGAATCAGTGGGTAAGAATGATACCTAACATAAACAGACATGATGTAGGATTTGAACAATTAAATAACAGAGAGGATTTACATAGAAGCTAATGGATAAACGATTTATAAAAGGATTATTTAAAGACACTGCGCATATTGACCAACCGGAAGGTACTTGGAGATATGCTAAGAATGCTATTATCAATAATAAGAAAGGATCTCTTTCTAATGAAGGAGGTACAGAGCTTGCTGGACATTTAGGGAACAACCCTACAACAGGAGCACAGAATGATAAAGTTATTGGTAAAATAGAAGTTAATGATAATAAGGTAGTTCTTTTTGTAATCGATGTTGTTAATACTGTAAACCCTAGAAGTGAAATAGGTATATGGGAAGATAATACTTATACTATATTATATAATCCAGATGTAGTAGCTACAGGTATAGATTTAAATTTTAGAGAAACACATCCAATACAAGGTACATTTAAAATAGATTCTAAAGGAGATTTAGTCGTATACTTTACAGATGATTTAAATCCACCTAGAGCATTTAATGTAGATAGACAAATACGTGAGAGTGCAGGTGTTGTAGAACATTTGTATGGATTTATACCTAACGATATAGAAATATTAAATTTATTTCCACACGCAGGATCTGTACCGCATATAGAACTAGATGATCTTATCACACACCAAGCCTCTATTCTAGAAGGCGGAGGCTTACTAACAGCTGTATACTACTTAGCATTAGGATATGTTGATGATGATTTTGTATCTACAAACTTTGTAACAGTATCAAATCCTATATCTATTGTAGACGAATTTGATTTTACTATACCAACAACTAAAAAAGATGGAGCTAAAGAAGGTAGTCAGACAACTAAAGCTATTAAATGGCTTGTAAGTAATTTAAACTCAGATTATAAATTTTTAAAAGCAGTTGTTATTAGAAAAATGGGAGATGCTACTGAGGCATTTAAACTTCCAGACTTAGATATTACAGCAAGTAGTACTAAGGAAGTAGTGTTTACTGGAATTGAAGGAACTAGCCCTGCATCGGTAGAAGATGTAATTATAGATACTATTTCTTATGCTACAGCTAAAACAGTACAACAATTAGATAATGTTCTTTATTTAGGTAATACAACAAGTGATGTAGATTTAGATTATCAAAAGTATGCTAACAATATTAAACTACGTTCTACAACTAAACGTATAGAAAATTTTGATGAAATGTATGCTACAGTAGATAATTTAGAAACTGGGTTTTTAAACAAACCTGTAAATAAATTTAATGGAAATGTACAAACTGTAGACTCTACAAAATCATACAGATACGCTCCTAATATATTTAAGTATAAAGGATACATGAGAGATGAGGTATATGCTTTTTATATAGCATTTATCCTTAAAGATGGTAGCACATCATATGCATATCATATTCCAGGAAGAGAAGTTATAGGTACAGAAAATTCAACAGCATTCAATGGAGCAGGCCCTTTATATGGAGATCTACAAGAAATAAATCCTGAGTATGCAAAAGAGTTTCATTTTATAGATAGCTCTTCAGCATTAGGAGCAAAAAAAATGAACTTTTGGCAAAACGCTACAGAAAAATATCCTAATACAGATGACTACCAAGTATGGGATGAAACAGGAAATACAGGTAATGACTTAAAAGGTAAGAACATTAGACATCATCATTTTCCTTCAAACAGAAACCCAAGTAGAACAACAATTGTTGATACAAATTGTAGTGCAGCTCAATCAGAAGGTATAGCTTTTAATACAACTACTTACAATAATTTAGAACTAATATTTTATAACCGCAGTGAGACTGAATGGGAAGTTAAGGATGGCACTTGGGATTATACTCGTTTTTATACTGACTTAAATACACACCCAGACTCTGGTCTTTTATGGGATGGAACACATTTTACAGCTACACAACCTATGGATGTAGAAGTTAGATGGTTTGTGCAATATCATCAAACCGGAGGATTTTGGAGTGGTGTAGGAGATGTAACTACGCAGTTAAGAAAAATAATAAACGGTACAGATGATTTAGTAAACGAAGATATAATTGAAGATATGGACTTTGAAATTACTGGCTGTAGTGGTTGTAGTGATTTAGCTGTTAATAGTCAATTAACTTCAACTGTTGGTAATAGTCCTTCTGATCAAGCAGGTTTAGATTATGATATAACTACAGGATCAGATTTAGAATATACAAATGCTATACATTTAGAACCTGGAGATAAGTTATATCTTAGACATCAAAGAGACGAGTCTAATGATAAAGTATATCAAGCAAAAGAAAGTCAACAAAAAGTAGATATAACTGATGATGATTGTCCAAATCATGAAACAATGATTCAATTTAGAATTACATCTAGTCAATTACAAATGGATCCTACATGGTTACATGATGCTAAAATAAGTCATGATGTAGATGTTTTAGGTTTTGAATTAAGTGATATTAAAATACCTGAAAGTATAAGAGAAAAAATACAAGGCTTTAGAGTTTATTATGCAAACAGAGATCATGCAGATAAAACAATATTAGGACAAGCTCCTATATTACCTATGAAAAAACTTGTATCTCAAATAGGTATATGTAAAGAAGCTAGTTCAGGGGGTAATGCAGATAGGATTTTAGAGACTTTACAAAACGCTCCTGAAGAATTTTGGTCAGCAGATCCTTCTACAGATACATATTATAATTATGCTAAGTATGATTTGTTTGAAGAAAACAATACAGGAGTTAATCTTAGAACAGATGAGTATGGATATAAAGTATTTAACTTTCCAGCTTTTGATTTACTTAGAACAAATAAAAGTATCTCTTCAGCTACTCATATTAATATAGAGTATATAACTAGAAACTTAGTATTTAATGGGCCAACTATAGAGCAAGATAAAAAAATGATGTCTTTTGTAAAAGAAGATAATAATAGTACTCCGCCTCTTAAAACTGTTGATCAAGAATGGGGATATGATACTGAGTTTAATTGTTATCCTAAAGATGTAAACAGCTCAATACATATAGGACATGTTTATGATAGACCTCATGCACCTACAATGCCTAGAATGATAGGACAAAAAGCAAAAACATATGTTCCAGGTGACACTATATTTGATGCTAGAAGTTTAGGTTTTGGTGGTAAAATATTTAATGAGTTTGGTGAGTCTGGATTAGCTATTGGATTAAAAGACAAACATGAATTAAGTGCTTATAAAGCTAGAATGGAACCTCTTAATGATGCTGGTCATCCTAACTGGGTTGGTAATAATTTTGGTTATTTTAACTACACACACAATGCTACTCCAAGTATATTAGTCAATCCTGTAGATTCTAATGGTGATTGGGATAGTACTTTCTATGATGGTTCTAATAGAAGTAAATCATATATAGCTAACTTAAAAGCTTTTAAAACTGATGTGTATAAATCTATTGATAGTCAAGACTTAGTATGGACAGGGTTTGAAGTACTAGGAGATGATTTAGATTATTTTACAATTGGTAATCAATTAGCTCATTATGATACACAACAATTAGGTACAGTTAATGGTTTTGATCATGAGGGTATATTTGGAGGAGATACATACATATGTAGATATGGAATATCTAGTGCTATTACACCTAATGATAGAAACAGAGAGTCTAATCCAGGCAGAGCTATACATTATCATATTGTAGAAAGTCAAGATAATATTAATTTTAGACACACACAAGATGATGATAGTATTTACTTTCCAAGTACACCAGCTAAAAATGTTTTAAAAACAGTAGGAATAAAAGATATAGTTAGCACTGATAATCTAAGATATAATGACAATTATTCTGAATTAAATGGTTTACGATCAGCTTTTCCTTTACCATTAACTGATACTATACAAACTAATTTTCCAACAAGAACACACAGAAGTGCTAAGGCAGATACTACTAGCTTAATAGATAACTATAGAATATTTTTAGCAAATCAATTTAAAGACCTGCCTAAGAACAGAGGAGATCTTTGGGTATTATCATCTTTTAATAACCTATTATATTTCCATATGCAAGAAAGTTTATTTGCAGCTAAAGGTAAACAGTCTTTACAAATGAAAGATGGTAGTGAATCTTTTGTGGGTAGTGGAGATATATTCCAACAAGAGCCAGATGAATTAGTACAAACAGCTGGAGGATATGCAGGTACTAGCTCACAATGGGCAGCGCTAACAACACGTTATGGATATTTCTTTATAGATAAAAATTCTCGTAAGGTCTTTTTAATGGGACAACAACTACAAGAGATAAGTGCTAATGGTATGGAAACATGGTTTAAAGATAATCTTAAGTTTGAATTAGAAGATTATGGTCTTACAACTGAGTATGATAATCCTATACTAGGATTAGGATTTAGTTCTATATGGGATCCTAAACAAAGAAGAATACTATTAACTAAAAGAGAGTTTTCTCCTACAACTACATTTACAACTAATTATCCTTCTGCAATATCATATGATGATACAGAGGGTAAATATAAAAACACAACAACTAACAGATTTATAGAATGGGATGATGCAACTTATTTTACACCTAGTGGTTGGACTATATCGTATACACCAGAAGCAAACACTTGGACTAGTTTCCATGATTATATACCTTATATTTATTTTAATACTTCTACAGATTTTTATTCATTAACTGATAAATATCCTAGACCTGTATCTGCTTCTGTTAGCGGTACAGCATTTGGTAATGCAGGTATATGGAAACATAACTCAGAAACAAACAGAGGTATATTATATCAAGACGGAACAAGAAGTAATATAGATCACTATTTATTTGAGGTAGAGTTTATACATAATGAACTTAAAACTAGTGATACTTTAATTTCTAATTTAAGTTATACATTAGAAACATTTAATCAAAATAATATAAGTGTGTTAGAGCATGGATTTACAGATTTCTTTATGTATAATACATTACAGATGTCAGGAACTACAGAGTTAGAATATATGATAAATACTAGAAGAGTTGGTAATAGCTGGACTATTAATCAATTTAGAGATATGGCAGCACTATCTACTAATACAAATACATATTACATGTCATCAAATACTAACTTGTTAGGAGGGACTAACACAGGAACTGTAACAAGTTCTTCCACAGAAAACATGTTTAATGTTGATGGAATGAGTGAAACTATAAACGATGCTTTTATAGATTTAAATAAAACATGGGATAAACAAAAGAAGTTTACAGATAAGTGGGTAGGAATTAGACTAATATGTGACAATAAACAAAATAATTTATTAAATTTGTATTCTACGTCTGTAGGTGCAAGAAAGGTACACAGATAATATGGCAAAAAAATCAAAGAAAAAGCTTCGTAAAAAAAGTAAATACGTAACAGGTGGGTCTATGTATAGTACTAATACTATACCTGCTGGTTATGGTCCTGGTAATACAACAAATATAGTAGCAGAAGAAAGTGATCCAAATGCAGTAAAGATAAAAGAAGAAGCTTTTGCCGCAGAACAAGAAAGATTAAATACTCTTGCTAATACTGCTTCAGAAAAAATTGCACAAGACCAAGAGATGGCAGCGCAAAACATAGAGATAGCAGCTGCTCAAAGTGAAGGACAAGCAGACGCTGCAGTAGGCCTTGCAAGACAAGTAGGAGATAAATTTGTAAAACCACAAAATAGAACTAACCCTTTTACACCTGCAGTGCAAGCTTTTAAAGCAACTAAAGCTGTAAACTTAGCAGCAAAAGCTCAACGAGGTGTTACAGCAGGAGTGCAAACAGCCAAACAAGCAGCACAAGGTGCTAAGGCGTTACAGCTAGCTAGCCAAACTTCTAAAATACCTGTTGGAGTAGCTGCACCACAAACTGTTAGCAGCTTAGCACAAGGAGCTAAAGGAGCAAGTGCAATAGGAGCAGGATTAAAAAACTTTGCTACATCTGGTGCAGGTATAGGAACGATAGCATCTTTAGCTGGTGCAGGAATTAGTAGAGCGGCAGATGATAAGGATGCTACTACAATGACCTTTGGTGAAGGAACAGGTAAAGTATTGTCTGGTATTGGAACAGGATTAGGTACCGCAGCATTAGCTGGTATGGCTTTAGGTAGTGCAGTTCCATTAGTAGGTAATGTAGTAGGAGCTGCAGCAGGAGCAATATATGGATTAACAAAAGGGCTTATAGCAAGAAATAAAGCAAGGCGAGAAAAAGCAAAAGCAGACAGAGCAGAACAAAAGTTTGTAAAAGAAACAAATAAAGATGTAACAAGTAGATTTGGAGCTCAAGCATCAAATGTAAGAGCACAAAGACTAAGGAGTAAAACATTCTCTGGGTATAATCAAGGTGTTAACACAACAGTAAAGATGGGAGGTTTAAGACTAGGAATGCCGAGATATTAAAAATATAATACAATGAAAGAAACTATACTAAAAAGATTAAAAAAATATAACATGGGGGGAATGCCAACTATGCCTGTTCAACCAATGCCAGAAATGCTTGAGAACATGACAGGTCCTACCGGTCCTGCGTATCCTACTCTAGAACCTGGAGTTATAGCAGGAAATGCACCTAATCCTATAAGTTCTTTAATGAATTTAGGAAAAACTATTTATAATAACAGACAAACTATTTCAAATATTTTTACACCAAAAAAAGGAGTGGATACAAGTATATTCGCAGGTAAACTGCAAATGGGAGGAGTAGAACCATTACCAGGAGGTGTGGTAGCACCTATACCAGGAAGTGATGCTGTAGAGTTTATGGGTAATAAACATAATGAGTCAGGTATGGGATCAGATAGCGGTATTATGGTAGATCAGCAAACAGAAGTAGAGGATGGAGAAACTATGGACCAGGTTAGTATGAAACATGGTGGTAAACGTGATTATTTCTTTTCTTCTTATCTAAAGAAAGGAGGTAAGTCATATGCTGATATGCATAAAAACATTTTAGCAATGGGCGGTAGTCAAGAAGATATAAATATGCTAGCTAGAATGCAAGAGAAAGCTGCAGGTAGAGATCCTAATCAAGTAGCTAAACTAGGAGGTGTAGTACAGTATGATACAGGAGGTGTAAATATTAATTTAGATGCGATTATGGATCAGTATCCTACTTACAGTGAAGAGATATATAATCCAAATATCTTAACAGAACAATTACCACAGTATCAAAATCAAATGGAGTTAAGAGAACAAAGGAGACCTCCTATAGCAGAACAAAGAAGAAGAATGTTTAGAAACTTACAAACTTTTATTGATAGAGGACAAACTCTTTCACCAGAACAACAAGGACAATATAATGAATTATCTAGTGATCCTTTTGTTACTTCTCCAGAGCTTGTAAAATTAGAGCCAATAACAATTGATGGATTACAACGTGATAATTATTTTCAAAGTTCAATAAAACCACCACCTCCACCAGTAACAAGCGTAGAGATGCCTGAAACAGAAATAACTTTACCTAAAATGTCTGAAGAAGAAATAGCTTTAGCAAACAGTGATGCAGACACATATGATTCATACTTAGCTAGAATAGAAATGTCAGGAGAACTTCCAAATGATAGAATAGGATTATTTAAAAGAGGTATACTAAGTGAAGAGCAGTTTAATAAAAGAAAAGAAAGAGAACAAAACAGACTAGCTAGAAAATTAAATCCAGGTATGCCGCTTGAAGCTAAGATAGCAGCTGGAGTGCAATTGTTACCTGCTATAACTGCTGCATTTACAAAACCAGAAGAACTAACACAGTATGATTATGAGCCAGGTTTTACATCTCCTATAATGGCTGACAGAGTTAAAGGTCAAAAATTTGATGCTCCTACACAAGATGCAGCTAGAGCGTCGTTAGCTCGTGCTTACCAAGGACAACAAGAAAACATTGATACAGCAGGATTAGGACCTGGAAGTCAAAGTAATAGACAAGCTTTATTTGCTAAGAAGATAGAAGGTTTAGACAAGATAGGAGCAAGAGAAGCTGCGGATAAACTAAAAGCAGAGACAATGACTAAACAAAGTCAGTTTAAAGCAGA
>MDSX01055246.1_pt1 | contig 11734 bp, 7 predicted proteins | sample 811141 | NCBI WGS metagenome assembly MDSX01 (sample SAMN05326642, study PRJNA326480) | marine metagenome | isolation source: seawater | place: Atlantic Ocean: South East | collected 2010
CTAATTTCAATTACCCCAACGACGTATTTGCGGGATAACTTCCCGTAATTCTTCGTTGGAGTAGGAACGGTTAGAACTTATCAGTTCTACTAAGCGCGGATCTCTAACCATGTACATGATTTCCGCAGGTGTTTTGCGAGCGAACTCATCTCTAGTGAGATCGTTAAATTGTCTAACTTTAGACAAAAATGCTTCCCTGACTCGCAGTTGATATTGGGATGCATCAATTTTTGTTGGGCGCTCTCTAAATCTGGTCAGATCAAATACGTGCCGCCAATTTTCCTTTTCAGGAACTACCATAATAGCGATGGCTAATAAGGCAAATAGATTCAAGATGATAAGCCATTTCAAAACGTTGTCACTGGTCAGCAGTACAACTGCACCGATAGCTTCAGTAAATGGCGAAGACAGAGCGCTCGAGACGTGCCGGCTTTCATCAAATACCAAATTAAATTCTCCTGGGTCTCGGGTGACCTGGGTGGTAATTTCTTCGTTATCAAATTCCATCATATCGTAAAATAGTGCTTGGAAATAAGGTCCATTACCATTCCATTCAACCTCTCCGCCACCTGAGGCAAATAGAGCACTGTCCCAGCATGCATGTGAGTTGTCAAGTTTATTGTTGACGTAATATGGTGAACTACATTGCTGCTTACCAGTCTCTTCTCCAACGGTTTGATCCCATAGGTGATTGGCTAATACAGAATGGTCAGAAATAAAAACAATTGAACCGGTAACATCAACTTCCCCAAAATTATTGTTTGGCTGTTCTTCTAAAACTTCAATTCCGGGGAAATCCATTCTAATGACTAGGCCGGTCTTACCTTCACCGAGTGTTGGATTATTCAAATTATCAATATTGGTATCTTGTCGAGCGATAAAGGCTGGAGTTGATGCATGAGCAAGAACCATTACCTCACGGTTATCATCGACTTCTTCGTCTAACACCTGAATTGCTGTGGCTCTGTGGAATAATACTGGCATTCGACAATTTTCAATTTGGGCATTTGTCAAATCTTGCTCAGTACACGGAACGTGTTTTTCATCACCCATCTGAGTGACATCTCGATTAATACTTGCTGCCGCCCATAATTTTCTTTCGTCAGGATTTAGTGGCTGGCCTGTTTCATCAGTGACTTCGTAAAATTGGAAGGGATCAACCACTGGTGCGTCAAAATACTTGATGCCAAATTCAGACGCTACTAGCTGAGCATTAGTCGAATTTGAGGCTAGAACTACTTTACCACCTTTTTTTGTGACAAAATCATAGATAGCAGATGCTTCAGCCGCATCAAACGGTTTTTCAGGGGCTGCAATAACTAGTAAGGTTCGATGAGGGTCTCTCCAGTCATTTACTAGCATTGGAGTTGACATAGTGTTAGCAACTGTGTAACCAACGCCTTCATCACCCAAAGTGTCACGCATTTCAGTTAGTTGGATGTTGTAAAATTCTGCGTCTTCTTCGTATGGAGAGAATACTGTTGCTTTATTCATGCTAACAATACCAATTAATATCACTGAAAGAAGGACTGAAGCCATTAAACCAACTTTTAGCCATGTTTCTAGGCTAATCTTGGTTTTTGCTTCGTCAGTCAATATAATCCCTCATTTACGCTATAAACTGGCGCAGTAATATTCCTTCGAGATTATCTCCACTCATAATGCTTGCTCAAAAATGAGCAATTGAATCCAATGATTTATACAGAATGGATGAGTTATTTGACTAACTACTAAGGTAGTAAAATAGGCAGTTGAAGCCCATTTTCTAACATTATTTCCTATATCGTAGCAAGAATGCAAGAATTATAATCGAAAATAGTTCAAACTCGGTCAGAAAACTCAAGGTGTTAGCCTCTGTAATTTCCCCGTCTGTATCAACCGTTCCTCCCCCAGAATTAGTATTGTCATTAGCATCTTGTTTGACTTCATTGGAATTGACCTGAATCTCAAACATTGAACTACTTATTTTGTCATTTCCGGCTGATTTAATCGATATTGTCACTTCACACATTCTTTCTGGATGTGACTCAGAAGCAACTATTCTTATGACAAAATCCTTGATTGTTGAGTTTTGAATTTCAGTATCTTTGATTGCCTCTAAGCCTTCAATTGAGAGGCTCGGACAGGATTTTATCGATGCTTCGGGCATTTTAATGACGTCTTTTCCGTTGCCGTTATTGGTTACAGTCAAACCATATTCAACAGATGATCCAGCGTACAGAACTTCATTCATTGATAAATGATCTATTGTTAAATCATATACCGCAGGCACGGTAACTTCTGCATCGATTTCCTGACTTGATACGGTTTGGTCAAACGACACTTCCTCTGCGAGCAATAGAAGTGTCATTGATTCATCTGGTGAACGTTCAAACGAATATCCCGAAACATCTGAAAATTCTATTTCGAATGTTAAATTTTCAGACGAGGCTACCGTAATTGATTCGTCATAATCAAGCTCGATTGGTATATCCTCTGACTCATCCCAAGTAAGGGTAATCTTTAGATTCAGTTCACTCATACGTTGATTCTCAACAAAAAACTCTACTGTATCTAAAATATCGTCATCTCCGGATAATTGAAGTTCATGTGTACCGTCCATGTCGGTTTCCCAACCTAACTCCCATGACGGGATTTCAACTTGATCTTGAGCAGTTGATACTGGCACCGCTATCATCAATAACCCAATTACCAAACATAAGGATTTAAAATTAGATTTTATCATTCATTCACACCCAATATTTTTCAATGCTCTTTTTGTTAATACCCTAACTACAGATCTGCGATAATTAGGTGGAAGTGAGGTATTGTTGACAGGCTTTACTGATTTTCTTACCATGCCTGCTAGTTCAATTATTGAGGCTTTTTTTGACCAACCTTCAGCATTGATTGCATCAACTTGCTCGTTGTGTAATTTTGGAATTGATTCCAATGCAGTTGAGGCTATTTTCAAGCTTTGGTAATCTCCTTTCCTCCAAGTGATTGCAATACCAGCTTCTGGAAAGTCCCATGATTCTCTAACACGTAATTTTTGATAACTACCAGTTAATTCAAAAGCATCACTAGGTAAACTAACTTTCAAGAGAAATTCACCTTGTTTTAGAACGTTCTTTTTCATACCATCTAATTGGTAAAAATCACTTAAGGGAATTACTCTTTCTCCCTCCGGGCTAATCAGAGTTATAGTTGCCCCTAGAGCCATGAAATTTGGAGCAAGATCTCCTTGGTAGGTGGCGACGCAAAGAGTATTTTGATTGGGAATTACCCGGCAATCTGCACCTGTACCACAATCAGCTTTGTGACACCAGTCAATCGAACGACGCCAGTCTTCGCTTTGATTGTACCAAAAACAGCGAGTATCTAAACAGAGATTACCACCCACTGTAGCACTTTTTCTTATCAATGAAGATGCTATTTTACTTGCTGCTTCAACAATTAATGGATGCATCCCATTAGCCTCCGTAAGCGAGGATAGCGACGTCATACAGCCAATCTCATAGGGTTCAAGTTGTTTCGCCTCGGGAATGTTAGCAAGAGAAATAACATGTGGTTTGGGATTTATTCGCCATTTGTAATTTGGTAAAACATCGGTGCCCCCAGCAACCCAATCAAAGGTTTCTCCTTCAGCAATAATGTTTGAAGCAATCGTTATTGCTTCTGCAATGGAGTTTGGATGATGCAAAGTGAAAGGCGGCATTAGCATTAATCATCATCTCCCATTTCTCTTTGCGTTTTCTTTAGCCAGGCTTTGCCTGCAAGACCTAACTTAGCCAATTGCTCCGGGTCAGGTTCAGTCGCCATCTTCCAGCCATCAACTTGGTCTTCCAGTGGGATATTAGGGTCAAAACCAAACAATACACCGTTTACGTAGTGAGAGGTGTCTTCTGTTCTCTGGCGCGCTTTATCCCTAATTTTGTGTTCTGCTGCGCGTTGCACAAGCGGTTCTTGCATTGGGCCGTATTCCAACCTTGGTGATGGCAAGTCTAAACTATCTTCAAGTTTGAGTGATTTTCTCTTCTTCTCAATGCCTTTGAAAACTACATCCGGGGTAAGTGGTAAATCTCTGAAACGTACACCAATAGCATCGTAAACAGCATTGACAACCGCTGGTAAAATTGGCAATAACGGCCCTTCTCCTGCTTCTTTGGCGCCAAATGGCCCCTCTGGATCACAAGATTCTATGATTATGGGTTCTACATGAGGCATTTCGTGAATTGAAGGTATTTTGTATTCCAGTAAATTTGCATTTTGTAGATGACCTGTGCGCCCATAAACCATTTTTTCAGACAAAACTTGTCCAAGACCCATGTGACATGAACCGATAATTTGCCCCTTTACTGCCAACGGGTTGAGTGCTTTTCCACAATCATGAGCAGCCCAGACATTAGTGCATTTTACCAACCCAAGTTCAACGTCGACATCAACTTCAGCTACGTATGATGAAAATGAATATGCGGGAGCTAATCCTGCTGCAGCCCCTTTGTGAACACCACCCATTGGTGGCGAACGGTAAGCACCACTAGCAATTAGCGCACCCTTGTCCTCCTGAGCCTTGTGCAAGGCTTGAAGATAAGATACACCGATTGAAGGGTCGTGTTTGTAGTAAATTCTACGGTCATTTAGCACTAGCGTATTTGGATGGTACCCTAGTATATCCCAAGCTGCATTTAGAATTTGTTCCCTGATTTCTAAAGCTGCTCTAATTGCAGCATTAGCATTCATGAAGGTCACTCTACTAGAATACGAACCCAAGTCTACCGGTGAGGTGTCACTCTCATGACTTCGAACATGAATCATCTCAATTGGCAAGGCTAACACTTCAGCAACCACTTGGGCAACAGCAGTCGTTGAACCTTGACCAATATCTGCGGCACCGGTGTGAACAGTTACCCCGCCATCCATGTCTACTTGAATGTGAACAGTGGCATGGGGGAATCGGTTTGGGTCCCAATGAATTGGTAGACCTGAGCCAGAGATGAAAAACCCACATCCTACGCCGATACCTTTGCCTAGCGGTAATTTGCGGAATTTATTATCCCAATCTGAACCCTCTCTCACCTTTTCAAGAGCCTCTCTCATACCATTGGAAGTAATTCTAAATCCGGTTATCGTCCTACTGTGCGGTGGTAGTAGGTTGGCCAAACGTAAATCAATTGGATCAACTTGCATCTGTTCTGCCATCTCATCTAAGCCAACTTCAACAGCGCAGCGCGTATTGACTGCACCATGGCCACGCATTGCACCCGATGCTGGTTTATTTGTCCAAACCCGTGCACCCGTATAATGAAACGAGCCCAACTCATAAGGAGCAGTTGCTAAAACGCCATTGTAATACGATGTTACGTGGCCAAAGGAAGCAAATCCACCTCCGTCGATAAGTGCATCAATATCAAATCCAGATATACGTCCTAAGTCATCAGCAGTCATCTTAACCTCGATATCGCTTGGATGACGGCCGCGATTTATCCAGTAGACCTCTTCACGGTCAAAGGTTATTCTAACTGGCCTTCCCGACTTTCTTGATAAGATTGCAGCACACATTTCATGAGGGAAGGGGTCTGACTTACCACCAAAACCGCCACCGACAAATGTTCTAATGACGTTGATTTGATGCATTGGAACTTCTAGTACAGTTGATAGCGCACGATGAGTATAGTGAGGAACTTGTTGAGGAGTGTAAAGTTGAAGACGTCCGTTAGGATCCCAATGAGCCACAACTGCATGTGGTTCAGTAAAACCGTGGTGAACACCTTCCATGGACCATTTGCCATGTGATGCAGCATGTGGGTCATCGACTAGAGAACGATCGCCAAATTCCTGAAACACACGCTTCTGGACGTTGGTTCTTGAAAGATGATACTTACCTCGCCAATGGATTGGTTCATCTACGTCTTCCAGTCCCTTCTTGCGGTCAAATACTGGCTCTAAAATCTCCCACTCTATGTCAAATAAAGCAAGAGCTTCAATTGCTATTGCCTCAGTTTCAGCGCACACACAAGCAACTAAATCCCCCATATGTCGAACCTTTTCAACTGACATGGCATGCTCGTCCTTGGTAACGGGTAGAACGCCAAAGCGATTTGTTGCATCTTGACCGGTGGCTACTGAGATAACTCCGGGTAATGCTTCAACTCTACTTGTATCAATGGAAATTATCTTGGCATAGTGATGTGGTGAACGTAGAATTTTACCAATTGTTTCATTGGCCAGCCTAACATCATCTCCATACCATGCTTGACCGGTTACTTTGGCATTTGAATCAACTAATTGGAGCGATTTACCAACTACCGTTCCAGTCCTAATACGATCGTGAATATGTGAACCCGCTGGCTGTGGCTCTTTTCCGCCAACAGATTCTGGGATGAAATCGAGATCTCTTGGCTCCATTACGGGGTTTGAACCACCTGAACCTGGTGGGGGAAACTTTTGTTGTCCGGCAACACGTTTGCCGTCTCTTCTCTTACCAGAAGATTTACCAGGTTGTTGTCGATAGCCGCCTGACATAGTAATCACTTCGCATGACCAGGGGGCATCGATGGTTCTCCAGGGCCGCTGGGGTGTGGGTCAGGATGTGGGTCGCTAGCTGCCTTTGGAGTGGCATTTTCCCCGCGATGAATCTTAGCTGCTTCTTGGATTGAATCGACAATCTGCTGGTAACCAGTACAACGGCATAAATTTCCTTCTATTGCTTCTGAGATTTCATCATTTGAAGGATTAGGATTGGAATCCAATAAGGCTTGAGAGGCAACTAGGAAACCGGGTGTACAAAATCCACACTGTGAACCGCCAAATTTAGCAAAACATGCTTGTATTGGAGCCAAATGTGCTCCGTCAGCTAGTCCTTCTACGGTGATAATTTCGCTACCATTAACCTGACCAGCAAGACATAAACATGACAGTCTTGGATCACCATCAATCATAACGGTGCAACAGCCACATGTCCCCAAATCACAACCACGCTTTACTCCCAGTGTACCGACTTGATCTCTTAACACATCTAGCAAAACTGCATTGGAATTAATCAGCAACTCTACATCTTTTTGGTTGACTTTTGATTGCCACACATTTTTGGGAGCACTAGGCGTCATTTTCACGTATTCGGTACCAACCACATGCTCACCCGTAATACCGTACGAATGGATGCATATCAATATAGGGATGAATTGAATTAATTTACTAGCGCAGAGTGACGTGTTTGAAATCATCATCTCCGGTTTTTGGCTCTTGCCATTCTGGGTCTCCTGGAAGTACCAAACTATCCCCTAAACCGATTAACATACCGCCGATTTCTCTTTGCCTTTTTTGCAAACTGTCCCAATCCAATTCGTTTTGGCGCCAATTTTTCCATCGTTTTAGTGACCTCCAACTTCTTACCAATCTTGAATAAAGATTCATGTGCATTTTACCTGAAATTGGCCACCACACCAGTAAGATAAGGAACATAAGTACTGGATTAATTTGAGTGAAGTAAGCCAGTAACCAATGTTTATTCAATAGTATAAACAAAGGGCTAGAAGTGGCTAAGAATAGCACCGTTATCGATAATGACGCAAAAATCCACCATATTGGAAACATAACAACTGCAGTAGCTATCTTCATGGTGCCATAAATTGATTCTGCTATTCCTTTTCTTTTGAAATGCCACATAGTCAAGTAATTGGCTTGATATGGAGGCACATTACCAAGAACAGCACTCCATGTCACCAATCCTAACATCCATGCTGCTGACCATATCCACGCAGTTAGTGCAATTAGATAACCAAGCATAGTTGGTTTCTGCGGCTTAGCAGCTACATCAAATGGAGTAATACCCATTGCTTCAAGTTCGGTAAAATGGAGTCTAGATTTTTCAACAAGCGGGGCAATTTCATCAGGTTTGTGCTTAGACATATATTCCCAACCTGCGCGTAATCTTCTAGCCCCAATGACTGATTCAGCAAAACTAGGACGGGTGATTTTACTGCCACTCTGAATTGCTCTTTCAGCGTATACAACGCTGCGTCCTTGCCAAATCAATCGACGTTCTTCCCAAGAGGTTTTTGATAAACTAGCGCGTTTAAGTTCTTCTTCTATAGATTCTGTGACCTTCTTAGTCCATGCAATGTCTAATTCTTTTTGTTGTTCTAAGTCTCCAACTGTTTGAGGTATGTTCGGCAACTCCATCGGGCGTTCTAGGATTACTGCGCCTCGTTCTCTAAATTTTTGTGAATCTGAATAATGTAGGCCAACTGGAACGATTCTTGGAGCCGGTTTATTTTGTAATTCAGCCTCCCTTAGGGCGATTAAAATAATTCTAGCAGCACCGGTTTTGGCTTTACTAACCTTTGAATCAGTGTGGGTTTTACCCTCCGGAAACAATAGTAATCTTCCCCCATTGGCAATTTCACGACCAACATCTTGGAGCATCTCTGAGTTTTTCATTCGTGATTTTTCGACATCATCACTATCGGATGCTCGATAAATTGGCAATCCGCCACCTGCTCTCATCAGTCTTCCAAAAATCGGGATCTTGAACAGTGTATGTTTCGCAAGAATAGAGAGCTTTCCTGGCAGAGAAGCGTGTAACAAAATTGGATCTATTAATCCACTAGGGTGCCAAGCGATGAACATAACACCGCCGTCGTGTGGCATATTTTCATTGTCAACCACATCTAGTTCTCTAAACCAAACCGACATTAAAGAGCGGGTAAATCTTCGTAAAATACGGTAAGTAAACCCTAATTTTGGCTGACCATCGCCTTTAGGGTCACTTAACCAGGACATATCGTATGGTCAATGTGTATCACTCTTTACTCCACCGCCGATAAAAGTGGAGATTTCTCAGTTTTGGCTCGAATTAATCTTTTTCATATATCGAATTTGATTCTAACTTTCTCTGGTTAACAAATAATGCGATAACTGATGCGACTGATACTGCCAAGAATGTAAATCCGGGGGTATCCTCTGACTCAGGCATGAAGGCAGATGCTGTGTTCATCAACATGATATCGATAGTAACAAGTGGTGAGGATGAGTGACCGCCACTTGAATTAGATTTCAAGCCTCGAATTGAAATTGTATGGTTGCCATCTAAATCAATTCCTGGCAGGTGTTCAAGTTGATGAATTATGTCAATTGCAGAAACATGCCCCTCGGTATCAGTCTTTTCATAGGAATGCAGTATTGTCCAATCGTCAACAATATGATTGCTACGCCACTGAATTGTTTCAATTCCTCCAGAAGTCGTGAACTCGATTGAGTCTTTTGGAGTTAAGTGAGTATGCGAGTTATCATGAGTTGGGTCATTTTCAATTGTAATTTGCATTGACGAATCAAAAACATAGTATTTTTCAGCAGCTGCCAAAACTGATTCTAAAGCACGTACTTCGCCATGTCCATAAACGTTATTTTGACGGTTTTTGGTAATGATATTTTGAGCGTCATTGTCATCACACCCATCAATACCCGCAGCATCTCCCATGTAGGTACATGCACGGTACTCGGCAGTTTCTTGCATGAAATTTCTGACCTCAAACGGACTTAGGTCGGGGTTTGCTTGTAGCATCAGAGCAGCAACTCCTGCAGCACCGGGAGTAGCCATTGAAGTGCCGGAAAAGGCAGTGTAACCATCGCCTGTATTGTGAGCAACTGACATGACATCAGAGCCAACATAAGCAATATTTGGCTTGACTCTGTTCTCTTCTGTTGGACCTTGGCTTGAATATGCAGCAATTGATGAGTCTTTATCCAATGCACCTATGGTAATTGCATCTTCAGCACTACCAGGAGTGCCAATAGTACCTCTACCAGCTGAGTTGCCAGCAGCAATAAACAGCGTAATATCATTGTATACCATGTCATTAGCCATTCTGTTAACGCTATCTTCTTCTGAAGAAGTCCATTCAATTATGCCAAAAGCTCCAAGGGACATAGAAGCCACCCTGATATTATACTGGTATCTATTATCGATAGTCCATTGCATTCCTGCCATAACAACAGCAAAGGATCCAGAACCTCCAGAATCCAAAACCTTTACTCCAACTAATTTTGCTTGTGGAGCCATTCCAGGATTTTCATAGGTTGGAGCTCCAGTACCCGCGGTAGTTCCAGCACAATGAGAGCCATGTCCTTGGTCATCATAAGGGAACACTTCTGTACCGTTGGTAAGACTTGGATTATTTACTGGATCATAAAAAGCCACTACTTTAGGGTCGTTAGTTTCAGGGTCGTCATCTTGATCATCAAGACTAGAATGTAGGCCATCAATACCTGTATCGATAATCGCAACGGTAGTACCTGAGCCATCATAGCCAGTTTCTTGCCATGCTGAATCTACCCCATGAAGCGCAACTGCGTCTCCGTTTTGTATAGTCATTATACCATCAAGTTCGAGCATCACAACCCCGGGAAGTTCAGTTGCTTTGTCCAACAGTGCAACAGGTACTCTACCTGCGACTGCATCTATTGCTGGAAGGTAAAACTGATGTTCGTAGTCAACTTGTTGTTCAAGCATAATTACATCCTTTTCATCTGGAGTGTGGTCAAAATCAACAATTATTGGCAATGTACCTTCGCTCAAGAGAATTGGATTGTCTATGTGCCGTTCAATCATATCGCCAATGCCGTTTTTATTTCTGTCAACAGTGGTCTCAACCCACCAACCTTCTTCTGTTGCCTCTGATGCCTCAGCATCTACAGGTATAACTGCCCCTAATGATGGAACCAACATTAAGAAAATCATTGCAATTGAAATTGTATTACCTAGTTTTGACAAAACAGCACCAACTAATCCCAAAAGTTGCTGATTAATCAATAATTGGTTTACAAGTTAATAATCACAAACACTCAATCTCGCCAAGTAGCATATTCTATAGAAATACCTTGGATTACGTTGTCAGGTGCGCTTGGATAAGCCCCCCAGTAGGATTCTCTAAGGTCTTGATTAGCCGACATACATGCCTCAACATCTGCCGGCCTGTCTGGCAATTGTTCTGATTGGTTTAGATGGGCAATTATCGGTTGAATATTGGAGAGATTGACTAAGCCCCAACCAGTTTGCGTGCACGGTAGAACCGGTGAGATTGGCATAGTACCAGATGTTGGGTCCCAGCCGAAATCAGGATACCATGCTGAAAGGTTGATTGCCTCTCTAACTTGAGCGTTAGTGACCGTGAAATTCATTCCATTCACTAAATTACCACCGCGCTCTTGTGATGCGCCTGAACCATTATCGGAAAATTCGCCCCTCAAGTCTTGTAAAATATAAGAGATAATTCCTGCAGTTCTTGGGGTTGCAAATGACGTCCCAGATGTTTCATGATAGCCGTCAATGTCGTCATGGTTTGGCAGTACTTGTGTCCAATCAGCAGAGATATCGGGGTATGAACCGGACATTATTTCCTTTTGATCGTCCCCTTCCTCAGCATACCCTGCAATTCCAATAGACCATGGCGGTCCTGCTGTAGCATCTTGTATGGCAGGGGATGGTGAGTTATCAGCTGCACCCGTATGCAACTTGTTATGGTCTACTACCGCAACTTTAGTTGCGTCTTCAATACCTGGAACTGGAATGGAACCTATTGCGCCAAATGAGGTTGTTATCACATCGACTAATGGCTGGTTTGCTGCTGCGAGAACTGCCTCAGAACTAAACCCTTCAACGAAGAATATGATCGCGTCAGGATTGGCATCTAGTACGGCACCAGTAACCGCTGATCCGTGTCCGTCGGATGGATCATCTAGAATCAATATGTCA
>MDSX01019003.1_pt1 | contig 11733 bp, 10 predicted proteins | sample 811141 | NCBI WGS metagenome assembly MDSX01 (sample SAMN05326642, study PRJNA326480) | marine metagenome | isolation source: seawater | place: Atlantic Ocean: South East | collected 2010
ATCAAATCAATCATGCGGCCTGGTGTAGCTACAACTAATTCAACCCCTTTCGCGAGCAGAGCGATCTGCTTTTCAATAGGAGCCCCACCATAAATGGCTTCGACTTTCATATTTCGAACTGCTGCGAGCGGCTTGAGTTCTTTGCATACTTGAGTCGCAAGTTCTCTAGTAGGAACAAGAGCTAAAGCTGTAGGCCTGCCTGGCTGAGCTTTACTAATTTTTTGTACGCAGGGAATTCCAAAAGCTAGCGTCTTTCCAGAGCCGGTTTTCGCTTTCCCGCATACATCTCGTCCGCTTAAACTGTCTTCAATTGATAAGGCTTGGATCTCAAAGGGTGCGGTGATTCCACGTTTTGTTAGAACTTCTACGATGTCAGGCGCTACTCCAAGAGCTGCAAATTGATTGGTGGAAGACATGACTACCTGTTCTCGGCTTTGGTACCGGATTGAATGCTCTTATTCTTGAGCGGCGTCTTTTGATTACCATAGATTCAAGAGACTTCTTTATCTTACCTTCTTGTTCTCAATAGGTAAGGACATATCCTTTATGTAACGACACGACCGTTAGCGACTTTCACTCCTTCGCTCCTAAGAAGAGCTGCTTGAGACGCTTCACTTCCTGGAACCAATCTTCCGGTTGATGTCACTACTCGCCACCATGGATACCCATGGTGACTTTTAAGGAACTGACCTACGGCTCGATGAGCGGAAGGGAATCCGGCCTCTGCGGCTACGTCCCCATAGGTGACTACTTCTCCATGACGAAGCTCATCAAGTACTCTGCCTACTGACTCTTCAAAAGGAGTCACTACTACCTTCCTGAAGATTCGTCTCGAGAAGTTAGTTGAACCAATTCGAAGGGCTCTGCAAATCCGGTAATTGAGTGTTCTCCAATTTTTCGCACTGCGGTATTGACCATAAGGGCCATAGCCATAGAAGCAGGGGCAAGCACCTGATGAGGTCCTGCCATATCACATAGTCGAGATGCGAGAATGACCGCTCTACCGACATGATCATCTCCATCAATAAGTAGGACTGGTCCAGTAGCAATCCCCGCCCTCATTGGTAACGGGGATTGGGACAAATCAATTAAGCCTTCCATTTCGATAACTGCTTCTACGGTTTGTTCTGGTTCAACTCCAACCAGCATGGCTCCATCTCCAAGCCATTTTGCTATCCGTACTCCTTTTTGTGCTGCCACGAGACGTACACTGTTGCGAAATCCATTTATTATCTCCATGCCAGCTGCATCTCCGTGCTCGTCTGCATACGCCGTGAAACCGGACAAATCTATGAATGCGAAAGTTCGATCAATCCGTCGAAATGTTTTCTCATGAAAAGACATACCTAGATCTTGTCACGAATTGACTTCAGACCCTTAATCCACACTATTCCTCCAGCAACAATTGCTATAGCGCTTATCCAAATGTTCACCCGCACCCCGAAAATCAGAGAGGCCTGATCTATACGTAAGGCTTCTATCCAGAGTCTTCCTATTCCATACCCAAAGATCCAGAGCCCTATGAGATGTCCTGGTCTTAAATAATTCTTTCGGTCTACAGCAATCAGTAGCAAAACTAAAGCAACGTTCCAAAGGCTTTCGTAAAGGAATGTTGGGTGAAAGGTGTTGATTTCAGAATATTTTTCTGGGCGATGCGTTGATTTAATTTCTAGTCCCCAAGGTAAGTCAGTGGGGCGTCCAAATAATTCTTGATTAAACCAATTCCCCCATCGTCCTATCGCTTGAGCGAGCGGGAGAGAAGGAATCATTGCATCTAGTACTTTGGGGACTGAAATATCATTTCGTCGTGCGTACATTACGCCCACGATCACTCCGGCGGCGAGGCCTCCAGGGATACCGAGGCCTCCTTCCCAAATTTTTATCGCATCTTCCCATCGCCCCTGATAGCTTCGCCAATCAGTTATGACGTGGTAAATGCGTGACCCTATAAGGCCTGCTGGTACCGCCCAAAGAGCAATATTTGAAATATCTTCTGGGTCTTCTCCGTATTGTTTCCACCGTTTTTGGCTAAACCAAACAGCGGCTAAAACTCCCAGAGCGATCATTAAGCCATAAGCGCGGAGTTCAACAATTCCTAAATCTAAATATGACTTGCTAGGACTCGGTATAGAACCGAGAGATGCCCACATTAGACAGAAAAGCCTTCAGCCTGCATGGCATATAAATCTGAACTTCCTGCTGTAACCGCATTTAATTGAGATCCAGCAATTGGCAACAACTGCTCTGCATAAAAACGAGCGGTAACGATTTTGCTGTTCAAATATTCAGTATCGAATTTGTCACTGCCGTTCTTGACCTGTTCTTCCGCGAAGACTGCTTGGCGAGCCAAGAGCCAGCCTCCAACCAATTGGCCGAGCATTTTCAAATATGGGGTGGCTCCTGCCATGACATCATTGGGATTTTCTGCTCCGCGGGCAAAAATCCAATCTGTTGCTTCTTCAGTTGCTACTAATGCCTCTTCAAGATTTTTCTTTATAGAAACAAATTCTTCGCTTGACCCATCAAGCCCTTGACTAAATTGTTGTATCTCGTTGAGAAGTTCTTTTATTACCGCCCCGTTCTTCATTGGAACTTTTCTCCCAACAAGATCGATGGCTTGAATCCCATTTGTCCCTTCATAAATTGGGGAAATACGAGCATCACGGAAATGTTGAGCGGCACCAGTCTCTTCGATGTACCCATACCCTCCATGAACCTGGATGCCAATCGATGTCATTTCGCAACCGACGTCAGTGCACCATCCTTTTGAAATCGGGGTAAGTAGCTCGGCACGATCAGATGCGTCTTGCGCAGCATCAGCATCTGAGTGTCGATTTGCTATATCCAAGTAAGCAGCATTCAAATAAAGTACTCCTCGCATGGCGTCTGTATATGCGCGCATTGTTAAAAGCATCCGGCGCACATCTGCATGGTCAATGATTAACGACTGCTCTCCGGCTGGTGACCCTACAGCTCGACCTTGACGGCGATCCTGAGCGTAATCAGATGCCAGTTGTAAGGCTCGTTCCGCGACTGCAAGCCCCTCCACTCCGACACCGAGACGGGCATTGTTCATCATTTTGAACATACAACGCATTCCTTGATGTTCTTCACCAAGCAAATAACCAATAGCGCCTTCTCCAGATTCCCCATACGACAATACGCATGTAGGGCTCGCATGGAGTCCTAATTTGTGTTCAACAGATAAGCACTTATAGTCATTTCGATCACCTAAACTCCCATCTTCATTCACGATGTATTTAGGGACGATGAAAAGGGAAATCCCCTTTGTCCCCGGAGGGCTATCAGGTGTACGGGCCAAAACAAGTTGAATAATGTTTTCTGCTAATTCATGCTCTCCATAAGTAATAAATATTTTGGTGCCAAAAATACGCCATGTTCCATCTTCTTGAGGAACAGCTTTACTCGTAAGTGCTCCTACATCTGAACCTGCTTGAGGTTCGGTCAGATTCATCGTTCCTGACCATTGATTTGACACCATTTTCGGCAAGTAAGTTTCTTTCAACTCTTCGGTGCCGAAACTATGAATGGCATCTATCGCTCCCACAGTAAGCATGGGCCCCATAGACCATGATCTACTTGCAGCGCCTATCATCTCTGTCATTACGGTTTGGATAGCTCCTGGAAAACCACCGCCTCCATAGTCAGGGTCTTGGGAGATTGAACTCCAGCCCGCTTCGACAAACTGGTCCCATGCTTCATGGAACTCTTTAGGCATAGTTACTACACCATCTTCAACTGAACATCCTTCTTGATCACCAACTCGATCAACTGGGCCTATCACTTCTGCTACAAAGCGACCTAGTTCATCTAACATGCCGTCTATCGTCTCAGGATCTGCATGTTCGTAGCCTGGTAAATCGCAAATAGAAGGAATATCGGTAATTGCGTCTAATGTCAAACGGATATCGTCTAATGGGGTTCTGTAATCACTCATACGAAATAGGGTATCTCGTTGAAACCCTCAACTTGACTCAGAGAGGGCTTTAACAAGGTAGATTCAACTCTGTAGATATTTACTTTTGTTTAACTTGACGCAAGGACAAGATATGGAACTTTTAGATCTTTTACATGATCCCGATATTTCTTTGCGTTCACCAGAGAAAGTCATGGATCCAGCTACTCTCGGATCTGCTCGTCTCACTCGTCTTAGTTTTAGCCGATCAATGATTCGTCGCGCTGCTTCAAAGAACTGGAAATTGAAAAGAACTTCAATTGATCTTGATGAATCCGGACGAGGGCAAATTATTTATCGAGTTGACGCGGAAGGTTATATTTTTCATTTTGTCGCATTTACCACCACTATTGATGAATCGCTTCATACCGATCGAGTCATCGCTGATGCCTGGGAAATTTCTGCTGCGCTCATCGAAGGCGAACTAGATGAAGCTTTTCTTGATCTCCTAAACCGAGAAGTTCCCAAACAAGAGGATGGAAGACTGGATTCAAGAGTATTGGTCCTCACTCGCGGTAACCGGAGTGTCCGCTTCTACGAATACTTAGTAGATCAACTTGCTTCTGGAAGCCAGCCAGAACCTTCTCTGGTTGGAGATGCGGGATACATCATGAGGAGTACCGCCTTTTACGGAAATGGAAAATTTGGTATGAGATCGTTTTTAGGCTACGAACCAGATCATCCCCTTTTCGCTCCTTATCGAGCACAATTTCTTGCCGCATGGCTTTTCAGAGAAACAAGTTACGACTCTGTGGAATACTGCGCCCAAATTAGAAACCCAGAGAAAGCCGTTTCTTTTGACAAGGACTGGAATCAATTTTTTGGTTTAGGAAACTCAACTGGTCTGGGACTAGTTCCATGGGCAATGAAGCATCCAGAAGAAGTTAACGCATGGGTAGGTGTTCGTGAGTTGGCTTTAGCAAACGTTAGAAAGTTAGATGGGTCTCCAGAACGTAAAAGACTCTTAGAGAAATGGATTGACCAGGCATACCATCATTTTTCTTCATTCAATGGAGAGGATTGTTGGCCATGGAAAGGCCCCGACTCATTATCTGAAGCAATACTTGAAGTTCATCGCACTTTCTCGTCCATGACTAACGAAGACCGCCCATTTGATGCTCTTTACTTATGGGCAGAAAATCAAGGACCAGAAGTTAACGAACTAGTGGTTTCTTTATTGCTGGAATTAGACGAAACAAGCGACGAGGTCGTAGATGAACTTTTGAGAGTTGATACTTCAGTGGAGTCAGATCTCTCAATAACCATTGAAGATTTAAAAAAGAGATTCTCTGATAATTATTCTTGGCTGGAACAACTAGATCTAGAGAGTTCTGCAGCTGACCACTATTGGTGGGTTTACTCTGATCATGCCGAGGAACCGCGTCGGGCTGATCGTTCGATTCTTGACCCTGAACACCGAGATGTTCCTATAGATATAGCTCTACGGTTGAATCACTTAAAGAAAGACCTTGATGCAGCGGACAAGACTACAAAAGTAAGTATTTTCCTTCAAGACTTTCCTCATCATGGAATAGCAATAAATCGATTAATGAAGGATTCTGGACCTTACGGCGAACCTCGAGAAAATGTTTGCGACCTAAATCATCTCCCTCTGAACTTACAGAGATTTCAGTTAGCCATGTATGGGATGGATAATTTCAAAGCCCAGTCAACAGATTGGTTGAGGGTAACTTTATTTCAAGGAGCGCCAAGGATTGCTGAGTTGAATACCGATACGTCTGATGATTGGGTTTGGCCTCAACAACCTAGAAGCAATCAAGAAAAAATTCTTCATGACTAGGAAAGAGATTTTTGTTGCTCCCCGTGAAATACATGACCTTGTTCAAAGAGCAAGCCGTGTTAAAGGCTGCGAAGCAAGTGTGGCTGAACGTATTGCATCAAAAATTACTTTCTGTGAAATTAATTACGGTGGAGGCATAAATGGTTGGTTGCAACTAGTAGCTGATAATAAAAACTGTCTCACCGAAACTTTTAAATCTGTTCAAGTTCTTGATTCACTCCCCTCCAAAGACTCTCTAGATTTCTCTTGGAATCCATCTATTCCTTTTGCATTCATCGCTCAGTCATTGAACGCCCTACAGGCATATGGGTTTGCTTGGGAAAGCAGTCCGAAAGCACCAACTGGAGACATGCAAATTCAATGTGTGTGTTTGGACAAATTGAATTCCGAAAAATCCGTTTCGAACAACAAAACGAATAAAGCATTTTCTGAAGGTCTTCAGGTAAACAATGACGAATGGGAAAATTTAGTCGGTATTGCTTCAAGGTTTCTTCTTTCAGAAAAAATCCTTGACGACGCAGATTCTGCCGTTTATGAATGAGTAACTATGACACTTATATCTCTCGATGAAATAGAAGAAACTACAAGAAAAGCACTAGTTAAACATGGCGCTTCTGAGAAGATCGCTCCACTGGTAGCGCATGCTGTAAGAGTTTCAGAAGGAAACGGAAATCGAATCTGTGGACTTTATTACGTAGAAAGTTACTGTCTTCAACTAATGAGTGGTCGTGTTGACGGTGTGATTGAACCAACAATTAATGTTGACCGTCCCGGAACGGTGAGAGTTGACGGTCATTTTGGATTTGCTCAGTCTGCGTTCGCAGCCGGATTTGATACTGCACTCGAAGCCGCTCGCAACAACGGTATTTGTTCTTATTCGATTGAGCATTCTCAGACCTGCACTTCATTAGGTTATTTCACCGAACAATTCGCTCAAGCAGGAATGCTTGCAATCGGAGCCACAAATGCTTCCGCTGTGGTCGCTCCCCCCGGTGGCACCACTCCTGTTTTAGGGACAAATCCAGTAGCAATGGCTGTTCCTGATGGCCATGGAGGCGTCGCTTTCCAATTTGATTTCAGTACCAGTGCTATAGCTATGGGGAAGATCACGATGGCTGCAGCAGCAGGTGAATCCATTCCTCTAGGTTGGGCGGTTGACGCTGATGGTGATCCGACAACTGACCCTAAAGCTGCTTTAGAAGGATCAATGTTGTCTGCTGGCGGTTACAAAGGATATGGCTTTGGTCTTATGGCAGAACTTTTAGCTGGAGCCCTAACGGGTTCAAGACTTAGTGTTGAAGTGCCACCCCTAAAAGCCCCAGAAGGTCCTCCACATGACCTAGGGCAATTTTACATCGTTATTGATCCTGGCGCCTATGACAAAAATTTTCTTCTAAGACTAGAACAACTAGCAGAAGTTATTGAGAGTCAACCTGGAGCTCGTTTGCCTGGCGGTAATCGTGAAACACCTAGTGAAGTTGAAGTCGATCCAAAAGTATGGTCTTTGATCAAAGAATTATCTTAGGAACCCAAACTAATTTAAAGGTATCTGTGTTGCATGAGCAGTAACACGAATTCCATCTGGTCCGCTATCTCCAGCTAACCAGTGACGGCGACACCGAAGTTCATAGGTCACTTGATGATTTTCTGGATCATCAACAACTAATAACTGACCGTCATAAACCTGTAAACCATCTACAAGACGAGCATTATGTGTCGCACGAGATCCACACCAGCATCTGGCCTCTACTTGTACTTCTACTGATTCATCAGCAAGTTCTAATAGACGTCGTGTTCCGTCAAATAGAAGCCCTTGAAACGAGGTTAGAAGCCCAAACGTATAAACATCTGTATCTAACTCGTCTACCACACGGGCCAGTTGATCTATCTGTTCAGTCTGATAAAACTGAGCCTCATCACAAATAATGTAATCAAGAGCGCCGTGACGTTCTTTCATCGCTAACGCTAAATCGTAAAGATCTAACCGTGGTCCTACTTCAACAGCATCAGCAGAAACTCCCAAAGCGCTGGAGACTTTTCCGTCTGCTCGGTCTAACTGACTGCACAAAATTCCTTTCAACCCGCGGGAAGTCAAGTTGTGATGTATTTGTAAAGCAAGAGTACTTTTACCTGATCCCATAGTTCCAAAAGAAAAACGTAATAAGGCCATTATGAACACCCACTTGTAGCGCCGCAATCAGTGCATACATAACAAGACCCGGCCCTTTGCATAGACACACCGCACTGCATGCACAATGGAGCGTCAGCTGACGAACTCATAGCTAGTTGAGCTGCGAACTGTGACGCTGAAGGAACACTCGGTGGGTCGGGTGGAACATCTGATCCTTGCCTGGTATCGGTTGTTGCTTCAATGACTCCTGGAAGAGTGGGTTCCGTCCGCTCACTAACGGTAAGAATATTCAATTCTGCTCGTTCTTCGTTGCTGAGATATTCAACAGCAAGTCGTCTAAATAAATAGTCAATCAGGCTTGAAGCAATACGTAGTTCAGGATCGTCTGTCATTCCCGCAGGCTCAAATCGCATTCCAATGAAAGCTTCTACGTAGGCACGCAGAGGAACCCCATATTGAAGCCCATGACTTAACGAAATAGCAAATGCATCCATGATCCCTGCCATGGTTGATCCCTGTTTAGATACTCGAAGAAAAACTTCCCCAGGTGTTCCATCTTCAAATTCACCAACGGTGACCCACCCTTTGCAATCGGCAACACGAAACTCGAACGTTCTAGATGCACGACTACGTGGAAGCTTTCTCCTTACTGGCTCCCCTAGCGAAACCCCAACTTTCTCTAACGCCTCAAGAGGAGTAGCAGACTTAGAATCATCCTTCCCCGTGGAAAGAGGTTGGCCTAACTTACAGTTGTCTCGATAGATCGCCACCGCTTTTAGCCCCTGTTTCCAAGATTCCATGTATAACTCTTCTACATCGTCTACGGACACATCTTCCGGCATGTTACAGGTCTTTGAGATCGCTCCTGATAAGAATGGTTGCACTGCTCCCATCATGCGAACATGACCAAGGTGATGAATGCTGTTATCGCCCATAGAGGTCGCGAACACAGGATAATGATCCTTGTCTAAGCCGGGACTGCCAATAACTGTTTGATTTTCATTTATGTATTCAACAATGGCTTCTGACTCTTCAGAAGAGTGGCCAAAATTTCTAAGGGCTCGCGGGATGGTTTGATTAACGATTGACATTGTTCCACCACCAACAAGGCGTTTCATTTTCACGAGACTGAAGTCCGGTTCAATACCTGTAGTGTCACAGTCCATCAATAAGCCGATAGTGCCAGTGGGTGCTAAAACTGTCGCTTGGCTATTCCTTACTCCCACTCGTTGAGCCAATCCGCAAGCTTCATACCAAGCTTCACGTCCAGCTTTACCAATTTCGTTTACTGATGAAGTATCAAGCAACTCTGCTGCTTCTCGATGTTGATCTAAAACTCTAAGCATGGGTTCACGGTTAGTTTCAAATCCTTCAAACGGACCGAGACGGTCAGCGAGACGGGTTGACGTTCTGTACGCATGTCCGGTCATAAGTGACGTTAAAGCAGCAGAGATTTCTCGCCCTTCATCACTGTCATAGGGAAGACCTATTGCCATTAGTAAGGCCCCAAGGTTGGCGTATCCCATACCGAGTTGACGGAATGCTCGAGTTGTTTCGCCAATGGCTTCAGTTGGGTAGTCAGCGTTTGAAACAAGGATGTCTTGAGCTGTAAAGATGATTTCTATTGCATGACAGAAGCCTTCTATATCAAAGGCACCAATTCCAGATTCATCATTTGAGTCAAGGAAAGTCAATAAATTGAGACTAGCCAGATTGCATGCGGAGTTATCTAGATGAACGTACTCGCTACAAGGATTACTCGCAGTAATAGGACCAGTATTTGAAGCGGTGTGCCAACGATTGATCGTGGTATCAAACTGCAATCCTGGGTCAGCACATTCCCAAGCGGCTTGAGACATCTGTTGAAAAAGATCACGCGCCTTTACCGTCTTCATGACAGACCCATCTGTCCTCGCGGTCAAATCCCAATCAGCATCTGCGACTACTGCTTCCATAAACTCATCCGTTACTCGTACAGAGTTATTAGCATTTTGGAATTGAACAGAGTGAATGTCAGCACCATTTAAGCTCATATCAAATCCAGCATTTTCAAGTGCCTTCATTTTCTTCTCTTCTAATGCCTTACACCAAATAAACTCTTCTACATCTGGATGGTCTGCATCAAGAATCACCATTTTGGCTGCTCGTCTAGTTTTGCCACCGCTTTTTATTGTTCCTGCTGAAGCATCAGCACCTCTCATAAAGCTCACAGGGCCACTAGCGTCTCCTCCACCTTTCAACTTTTCTAGTGAAGACCGAATCCGACTGAGGTTAACTCCTGAGCCAGATCCTCCTTTAAATATGGTTCCCTCTTCTACATACCAATTAAGTATTGAACTCATCTCATCTTCTACAGAAAGTATGAAGCATGCTGAAGCTTGCTGAGGAACTCCTTCAACTCCAATATTGAACCAGACTGGCGAATTGAAAGCTGCTCGTTGGTGAATAATAAGGAATTTCAATTCGTCAGAAAAAGCATCTGCTTCTGTTTGATCCTCAAAATACCCTTGGTCCATACCCCACGCTGTGATCGTGTCAGCAACTCGGTCTGCAACTTGCTTGAGAGAAAATTCTCTTCCTTCTGTACCAAGAGTTCCTCTGAAATATTTCTGGGCCAAAATATTGGTCGCATTTACCGACCATGATGTTGGAACTTCTATATCAACTTGTTCGAATGCTACTGATCCGTCTCGGTGATCAATCAGACGCGCATCTCGACGTTCCCAGTCAGTAGTTTCGTATGGAGATTCTCCCTCTTGGGTGAAGTATCTTCTAAATCCCAGAACTCCACGGTTTGTTCTTAGCTCCATTTTTTAGTCTTCCTTTTCTGATGAGAAATGTTTTGTTTTCTGTTGAAGATTGCTCTTTATCTGTCGTGGGGTTTTCATCTTAAATCTTTCAAGTCTTCTTTTGCGGGAGCCAGAAAATAAATTACAATCAGCGACGAAAGACCCAGGTCAAAGACCACACCTAAGGCTCCATTTGGGGCCCTGTTCCAAGCCTTAACGTCAACAAACCAAATTTGATATCTCAACGCGTCATGCCGGAATCTTCCGTCACTGATTGTGAGACTCACTTTACGAGAATTTTCTTGTGGATCGAAATAGGAAAATGTTGTGGAAATCGTAAGGAGTTCTCCACAGGCATTAAGCCTGTACGGTTTGAGTAATGAAACGCATATTCCCATCTGAAACGAATCTGGACCCCATTGACTTTTATGACCAGGTCAGAACTCCTCATGTTGATCGGCCTTGGCTTCTGCTCAACATGATCACATCTATTGATGGCTCTACACATATCTCTGGAACCTCTGGGGGTTTAGGAGGACCAGCGGACCAGCGAGTCTTGAGTACCCTGCGTTCATTTGCTGACGTGATTCTGGTAGGAAGCGGCACTGTGCACGCTGAAAATTACAGAACTCCTCGTGTGCCAGGTGGTGAATCTGGAAAACGTCGAATTGAGCGTGAACAGGATCAATGTCCTCGGATAGCAGTAATTTCTGGATCAGGGAACCTTGATCCAGAAACCCCAATGTTTGATCAAGATGAGTCAAAAAGCCCAAAGCCTTTGATTTACACATCAGAAGACGGAAGCGAAAATTTACCAGAGAGTTTTGAGAAAAAAGCAGAGGTGGTGACGCTCGGCGTAGGACCAGTGAACTTGTCTTTTGTCTTAACAGATTTATTTGACCGTGGAGCAAAGGTAGTGCTTGCAGAAGGAGGGCCTTCGCTAAATCACCAATTAGTTGAAGCCCAGTTAGTTGACGAACTTTGTTTAACAATTTCACCTCTTTTGGTAGGAGGAGAGAGTTCTAGCATCATCAAT
>MDSX01013258.1_pt1 | contig 11732 bp, 10 predicted proteins | sample 811141 | NCBI WGS metagenome assembly MDSX01 (sample SAMN05326642, study PRJNA326480) | marine metagenome | isolation source: seawater | place: Atlantic Ocean: South East | collected 2010
AACAGTAACACACGTTGGTGTTTACGATGCTTCAACATCAGGTAACTTAATGGCTTATGCGGCTTTATCGTCAAACAAGACTATTGAAACTGGTGACGTGTTTCGTGTGCCATCAGGTGACCTAGACATTACACTCAACTAATTAAGTAAATGGCTTTTGAGTATGGTGAATCGTATTACGGTTTACGTACATTCGGCTCAAGTGTAGGTGATGTAAAGGATGCTTCAGCTACAGTAACTGCTACGTCAGGTGCTAATAGTGTAGATTGGATTGTCACAATAGGTGGTAGTGCTTCTACAACTGTTACATCTAGTGCAACGTGTAGTGGTGAAGTAGTCATTATTGAGGAAACAGATACTAGAAACTATGGTGATTGGAACTATGGTGTTGGTGTCTTCAATGGTGGACAGGATGATTTACAGACTGTCATAACAGCAACTTCTACTGTTACAGCAGTAGGTGCGAGAGTTAGAATTGCTACAGCCAGTACAACTGCAAACTCAGGTGCAACAGTTGGTGTTAGACGTGTACCTGAAGGTTCAGCACTTATTAACGGTGCATCAACAACTAGTGTAACTACTACTGGTAATGGTGCAAGAATAAGAACCGGTCAAGCTACATCGACTACAACATCTAGCATAACTGAAAGTGTGATGCGTGTTCGCACAAGTCCACAAACAGCTAACGCAGTAGCAACAACTTCAGCAAGTGGTGTATTTATGATAAGTGCATCATCGACTGTTAGTGTTGCATCAACAAGTGCGGCTATATGTAATCGTGTTAGATTTGGCTCAGGTGTACCAACAGCAGTAGCCAGTATTACCGTACTCGGATATGCCACAAGAGGAGGCATTGCATCAACCGGTAGCACTCACACAAACGAAGTTACGGTTCAAGAGGTGAGTGGTTCTAACAAATACTTTATAAATGGTGTACAGCAAGAAACAATACAGCTTGTTGAAGGTAATACGTATGTATTTAATTACCCATCAGCTCATCCAGTAAGATTTTCCACAACATCAGATGGTACGCACAATAGTGGAACAGAATATACAACAGGTGTAACTCATAACTCATCTACGCAATCAACTATTGTTGTAGCAGATGGAACACCTGACTTGTATTATTATTGTCAACATCATACAGGTATGGGTGGTTCATCACCAACACCAAACAATTCTTCAAATTCAAGTATTACGTCTGACTCAGAAAAAATATTTCAAGGTCATGCAGTAACACAGCCTGAAGCAACAGTTAATGCAACATGCAATAGAGTACAGCGTGTAGGTGGTATAGTATCATCAACCTCTGTTACAACTACAATTGGTAGAGAAAAATGGGAAACAATTATTAATAACACAGTCACATGGACAGAGATAGCGGCATAAGATTATGGCATTAATACCTTTAGACATACCACCGGGTCAATACAGAAATGGCACAGACTTTCAAGCTTCTAACAGATGGAGAGATGCTAGTTTAGTAAGATGGCACGATGGCTCAATGCGACCTGTTGGTGGATGGACATCAAGAAAAGCAAATGCCTTTGCTTCAGCTCCTAGAGCAATGTTATCTTGGTTAGATAATTCTAGTGACTCATATTTAGCAGGTGGCACTTATAACAAATTATATTATGTAAATCCCTCACATACAGTTTATGATATAACTCCATCAGGACTGACATCAGGTAATTTAAACGGAGTAATAAACTTAGGTTATGGTGGTGGTTTTTATGGCGCAGGTAATTGGGGTTCTGCACCAATTAGCTCAGGTGTTTACCAAGAAGCAACAACATGGTCATTAGACACATGGGGCGAATACCTTATGGCTTGTTCATCAAAAGATGGCAAGATATATGAATGGCAACTTAATACAGGTGTTGCGGCACAGCAAGTAAGCAATGCACCAGTAAGCAATAAAGGTATAGTTGTTACTGAAGAAAGATTTGTATTTGCATTAGGTGCAGGTGGTAACCCTCGTAAAGTAGCATGGTGCGACCAAGAAAATAATACATCATGGACAGCTTCAGCTACAAACCAAGCAGGTGATTTTGAATTACAAACTGTTGGTCAGATTATGTTAGGTTTACGTATGAGAGGAAGAACTCTTATCTTAACTGACAACGATGCACATGTTGCGACATACTCAGGCGCACCATTTGTCTATGGATTTGAAAGAGTTGGTACAGCTTGCGGTGTTGCATCAAGAAGAGGTGCTGTAGCTATAGATGAAGGTGCTTTTTGGATGGGTCGAAATGGGTTTTTTCAGTTTGATGGCTCAGTAGCTAGTGAAATACCATGCGAAGTGTCAGACTATGTGTTTGATGATATGAACTATTCACAAATTAGCAAAGTGTATGCTGTACATAACTCACAACATGGCGAGATATGGTGGTTCTACCCATCAGGTAGCTCAAATGAAAACGACAGATACGTTGCACTTGATTATAAAGAAGGACATTGGTCAACTGGTGAATTAGACAGAACAGCAGGTGTAGATACTGGTGTGTTTGGCAATCCAATATGGGCAGATGCTAGTGGTAATTTGTATAATCAAGAGACAGGATACACACATGGCTCTACAAAACCATACGCTGAGTCAGGTTCAATTAGTCTTGGCAATGGTGATAGCATAATGAAAGTAACACAACTCATACCTGACGAAAAAACACAAGGACAAGTAGAAGTTACGTTTAAGACACGTTTTTATCCGAATGATAGTGAGACATCACATGGTGCATTTACTCTCGGAAATCCTACAGATGTACGCTTTCAGGGTAGACAAGTGCGTATAAAAGTACAAGGTACAGGTAATGACAACTGGAGGTCAGGAATAATGAGGATAGAAGCTAATCCGGGAGGTAGACGATGAGTGTACAGACGCCTCCACCACCATTAGGCAAAGATTGGAAGCCATGGGGTGAACGATTAAATACGTTTTTGACAACTACTAGAAACAAATTACAATTTTATAATTCAGATAGTAAAGCTACACAAGATGGCATTATTATGTGGGATGAAGCTCAGGACTGCCCTGTAGTTTCTAAAAATGGAGCTTGGATTAGGATAAAATTAGACCCATGAGCATAACAGAAGATTTAATGCGCGGTAAAGCATGGATAGAGTCAGCACTTAAAAAAGGCGGCAATACACATGACTTTAAAGACATTGTAGATGGTGTTATGAGCGGTGATTTCCAATTGTGGATGGGGTCAAACGGATGTGCAGTAACCGAAATTGTAGTGTATCCTAATAAGAAAGTGTTACATGTGTTCTTAGCAGGCGGTGATAAAGGTTACGGAATACATCAAATTACAGACATGCATGATGATGCAATAACTTGGGGCAAACACCAAGGATGTATAGGGATGACTGTTACTGGTCGAAGAGGATGGAAAAAAATCCTTGAACCTAAAGGTTGGACAGAACAGTTTACAACATTATTAAAGGAGTTTTGACATGAGTAGCGGCGGCGGTAAAGGCGGTAAGAAGCAAACAGAAACAACTATACCAAGTTGGGTGCAACAACCGGCAGAAAGAAACATAAGACGAGCTGAACAAGTACAGCAACTTAAATACATGCCATACACAGGCGCAGAAGTAGCGGCATTTACACCGGCACAAGAAGCCGCAATGAATGCAAATATTGGTGCGGCAGAAGCGTTTGGTCTGTTAGCTCCTAATACTCTTACAGCTACAACAGGAATGCCTGAAGCAACTACATACGCAAATGGTATGAGAGGCTATGGCTCTATTGGACTATATGACCAAGCACTAGCAGAACTAACAGCGAGAGACCCTGAAAACATGGCGGCTTACAACAGTTTATTTGGTAATGCTGTACCTGCAAATGTAGCGCGGTCATCAGGAGGCGGTCGAGGTGGAGGTGGAGGCGCACCTAGTGTTAACCCACGACCACGAGCAGTAATTGAAAATCAAACTAAATTTGGTGCTAATAGGTCAGAAGCAATTAAAGGTGGACGTGGTGGCAGAGGTAATGTAGGAGCAAGAACAGCTTTAAATAGAAATTATGTCTCAGTTGCTGACCAAAACGCGGCTAGGGCAAAACAAAGAGCATACTCAGGACGTGTAAGAAAATTTGGAGGTGACTACTAATGGCTAATCAAGGACTACCCGGCGGTCAAACACAAAATATAAATCAGTTAGCCGCACAAGGCATCAAAGGTGCAGGGATGGGTACTGCAATGGGCATGGGTTACACACCTAGTCAGGTAAATGTAGCAGGACAAAGTGCAACGGTAACACCACAAACGTTATCAGGCACAGATATGTCTGCTTACATGAACCCATATGACGATGCTGTAGTACAAGCTAACGAGGCAGACATACTACGTGGCGCACAGATGGGTATGAATAACCTACAAGGTCAAGCACAAGCCGCTAAAGCATTTGGTGGTAGTAGACATGGTGTTGCCATGGGTGAGATAGGCAGAGATACTGTTAGTCAATTAGCACAAGCATCAGCAGGACTTAGACAAGCAGGTTTCCAAAATGCACAAAACGCGGCTCTTGCAGATATACAAAACAATTTACAAGGTCAGTTAGCGAACCAACAAGCAGGCATGGGCGATATATCTAATCAAATGCAAGCAGACTTAGCTAACCAACAAGCAGGACTTGCAGGCGCACAACAAAGATTAGGAGCGGCTAATCAATTAGGTCAATTAGCTAATCTTGGTTTTGGTATGGGTCAGACTGTCAATAGAAACTTAGCAACACAAGGCGCACAACAACAAGCACTACAACAAGCCTTGTTTGATGCGGCGAGAAAACAGTTTCAAGGATTTGTTAATCAGCCTGTACAAGGTCTTAACTATGTGACAAGTGCATTAAATGCTAACCCTGTGAAAACACCGCAAACAGTTACACAAACAAAAACACCGGGTCTATTTGATTATCTAACTTTAGGAGCAAACGCATATACCGGTAACGCACAACCAACACCGTTCTAGGAGATAAAAATGGCATTAGGATTAGGACAAATACTAGGAGGAGCAATATTAGGAGGTGGACTTCTTAGTGGCAAGGACGATGAAGAAAAACAAGGCATTATGGGTGGTATTACTAATGTAAGTAACTCATTATTTGCGGGTATGTCACAAGAACAAGTCTACAGACTAGGTCAAGGCTTCAATTCTATGCGTTTAGAGCCTGACCAAGGTATGCATGCTAGTTTTGAGAACAGAATTGCATCAATACGTGAAGGTGACGCTAAAACAAAACAAAGAAATGCTACTGTTACAGCTCTTTTAGGCATGAAATCAGAAAATTACCCTAATGGCAGAACAGATTTAGCAGAAATGGTTAAGACAGGAGTGTTACCTGCGGCAGAAGCTATTGCAATGGCAACTAAAGTAGAACCTTTGTCAGCATTTGCAGAAAAAATGCAATGGCTCAAAAATAATCCGGATGCTACACCTGAACAAAAAGCATTGGCAGGTATTACAACTGCTGTTGAAACAGAATTTGACAAAAAATTTAAACTTTTTTCAGACACTAGTGAAGATAGTATTTTAACTGAGGCTCAAAGAAAAATAGGTATGGAAAACCTGTTGGGTGTTGGCACAACTAAAGATTCATTTGAAAGAAAAGTACAGTTATATACAAAAATGAGAGCAGATGGTACTTTAACACCTGATATGTTAGAACTATTTGGTATTCCTAAAGTCCAACAAGCAGATTTTGAAAAGAAAATGAATGAGCTTGAGTTGTTAGCACAACAAAGCGGTATGAAACCAAACGAATTGATGGATAGAAAGATTGCGCTTGTGTCTAATTTTACACCGGACGATGGCAAGACCGATTCTATGAAGCTTATGGACTACAGGGCGAAACAAGCAGGACTAGAACCGGGAACAAAGGCATATCAAGATTTCTTCTTAAATCATGGACAAGGTAATACAAATATTGACATTGATTTAGGTGCTGAAGATGCGGCAAACGCTGAATATGACAAAAAGTTGCAAGCGGCTTTAGTTGAACAAGACATAGCAGACATCGAGGCTGTAAGAAAAGCACATAAAAATATTAAAAAATTAGATGAAGTTTTAGTATTAGTAGACTCCGGTAAAGCAAATCTTGGTGCATTCCAAGGTGTAAAACAAAAACTAAATGAAATTGTTGCGCAATTTACTAATATGGATGAAGCTGTAGAAAAAGCTACTAATACACAATTACTAGAAGCTTTGCTTGGTAGTGATGTATTTGGCATGATTGCTATATTAGGTATTGGCGCACGTGGTATTGATACACCGGCAGAAAGAGATTTTTTAATTAAAGTAATGACAGGTCAATTAGAAATGACTCCTGAAGCTTTAAAACAAATGACATATTACAGACGTAAATATTCAAGACGTGTCATCGAAGAATACAACGCACGTTTAGATGCAGGATATTATGAGGACTACAATAGAACTAGAAAACTAAAAAGAATTGAGGTCGAACCATTGCCTGAATATCAACCGCCATTAGTAGAAAATACAGTTAGCTCAAACAGAGCAAATGAACTTGTTAATAAATATAATCTAGGTGGACAATAATGCCAACTTATGCAGATTTAATTTTAGCGTTAAGTAAAGCAGACCAAGCAGGTAATGTTGCAGATGCTAATGAAATTGCCGGTCTTATTAGAGAACTGTATCCTAATGGTGATATAAAAGAAGCTATCACACCACAAAAAGTTATAGACGAAGCTTACATAGCACAAGAAGGTGGTAATGTTGCAGTAACACAGCCAATTATGCAAGAAACTGTTACTACTGACGAAACAGGTAACGTTTTAACTAATGATGGTGTAATTAGACAACCTTCTGCGTCAGAAAACATAACGCAAACAACTAGACCGCAAGAAGAAGTGATAGCCACACTTGATGAGGCAGGACAGCAAGTAGTTGTACAAACACCTACAGGCATGGCTTACATAGACCAAGCTAATCGTATTGTGTCTAATGATGAAGCAGTTGTTGCGGCGGCTATGGCAATGTCACAAGGTCAAGAGACTGAACACCCAAGCAAAGTGTACCAAATACTAGAAGCTAAGAAAAATGTAGGCATAACACAAAACCCAATAGACTTTACAGCAGGATTGACTGGTAATTTAATAGAAGGTGCTATTGGTGGTGGTAGTTATAGAGATGAAGCTGTAGGAGCAATAAATGATGGCATAAATTGGTTATATCGAGCCGCTATAGGTGGTGACTCTGCTAAACCTGATTTGCCTGAAAATATAGTAACGCCCGGTGATGAAATAACAGAAAGAGCAAAAAACATTGATGCTGATTTTGACCTTGCCTATCCTAAAAGTGCAATAGCGGCTAATTTAACAGGAGGCATAGGTACTGGTTACCTTGCAGGCTCTACAAAAAAAGCACAACAATTATATAAATGGATACAAAACCTACCAAGGGGTTTTAAAACTGCCGGACTGTTTGTAACTGGTGCAGGCATTGGTGGTACAGAGGGTCTGTTATATGGGTTTGGTGCAGGTGAAGAAGGTGAACGTCTAGATGAATCAATAGAACAAGGTTTGTTTGGCGCAGTAACAGGTGGTGGAATGAATATGTTGTTACAGCCTTTAACCTATGGATACCAAAGGCTAATAGCAGGACTAAAAGACGAAAGCACAGGAACAATTGGTTCATTATTAGGTATAGGTAATGAAGCGGCAGAAATAATTAAAGACACAATAAACGCAGGCGGTTCTTCACTTGAAGAAATGATAGGAAACCTTAGACGTGGCGGTCTTGGTGATGATGGTGGAATGATTGCAGATGCTGACGTGGCTACACAAGTAATAACAGATGCTGTAGCGGCGGCAGGTGGTGTTAGTGCATCACAAATTAATAAAGTATTAAGAGATAGAGTATCAAGTAATTTTTCAGGATTGACAACAAGTCTTGACCAAAATATTGCTGAAATACCATTTATGGACGAGTTTCCTACTATTAGGCAAGACCCATCAGATATAGCCGCACAAAATGCTAGAGCAACTCGACCTGCAAGAGAAAAAGCATACGAAAAAGCTTATAAAAAACAAATTGACTATTTATCGCCTGAAGGTCAAAAAGTGCAAGAAGCTCTTAATGAGATAAACGAAGGCACGCTTACAACAATTCTACAGAATATAAATAGTAGCATACGAAAAAGTACAGGAGATACTACAGAACTTGCATTTAAAAGAAATATTGGAGCAGATGGTGAAGAATTTTTAAGTCTAGTTGATATGCCTACAATGAAACAACTAGATTTTATTAAACGTGAGTTAAGTAAAATCGCATTTGATTCTGCAGGTGTACCTGCTCCGGGCAGAATGTTGCCTGTTATGTCTAGAGAAGCAAAAGATGCATTAGAACTACGTTATCAGCTATCTGAAGCCTTAAAAAAAGCAAACCCGGATTATCGTAAAGCAGTTAAATTAGGTCAAGATAAAATAACAAGCGAAAATGCATTGGCTCATGGTTACGATATGCTTGACAAATCAGTAACACCTAGTCAAGTAGGAAAAATAATGCTAGATGCCGGTGATATGGAAAAAAATTACATACGCTTAGGCATTAGAGCAAAACTTGAAAGAGTGATTGGTGAAATGACACCTACACCTTCTAGAATGCCTGACAGTAAAGAATTAGATGAGATATTTAAAATATTGTCATCTAGAGACAATAGACAAATATTAGAAACTGTTTTAGGTGCTAAAGAATATAAAGCAATAGTAAAAGATTTAGATAAAGCTGAAATAGCTATAAAAATGCGAATTGCTGTAGCGGAAAACAGCAAAACAGCAATACGAGCTAATGTAAATAAAACTATTACAGATGCAACAGATGCATCAAAAACAGTAAAACAAGTGTTAGCTGAAGGTAGAGGTGTAGAAGCTACACGAATGATGATACAAAGAATTAATGCAGTAGAAGCAGTTTCAAAAAGAGACAAACAGATTATTTTAAAAGACCTTGCAAATGCTATGACAGCGACACGCGGAAAAGACGCTGTTACAAAACTAAGACAAGTGTATGATGCAGTCAAAGAAGGTCAACAGACTATAGACGATTTAGAATATATAGCTAATTTTATGTATTCAGGTATTAACTTAAATCTTATTACAGGTTCAGTCACTAAGGCTAGAGAAGTTAGAGATTACTTATCAGAGGAGCAATAATGAATCAAGAAGCAATGACAGATGATGATGTACAAAGCATAGCTAAAGATGCTTTAGATTCTGCAATATCCTTTGTTGAAAGTGAAATAGCTGAAGACAGAATTAAGTCACAACGCTACTTTGAAGGTGAAACAGACATAGGACAAGAAGATGGACGTTCAAAAATTGTAGCTACTAAAGTAAGAGATACTATTAGAGCTATCAAACCTAGCTTAATGCGTGTGTTTTTATCCTCAGAGAACCCTGTAGAGTACATACCAACAAGCCAAGAAGATGTTGTAGGCGCAGAACAAGCTACAAAATACGCACATTGGAAGTTTCAACAATTAGGTGGTTACACACTACTTAATAACGCTATACATGATGCGCTTGTCAAAAAAACAGGTGTTTTAAAAATATGGTGGGAAGAAAATACATCAGCAACAATACACACATACACAAACGTTACAGATGAAGAAATGGCGGCTATTGTGAATGAAGACGATGTAGAAGTTATAGAACACACAGAAGAGACAGAGATAGAAGTTGATGAGATGGGTAATCAACTATCGTCATCTATGCATTCATTAAAAGTTAGTCATCGTAAAGCTAATGGTGAGCTAAAAATAATGGCTGTACCACCTGAAGAGTTTGTTGTAGATAGAAACGCTAAGAGTGTAGATGATGCATATATTGTAGCTCACAGAACAGAAATGAGAGTTAGTGACTTAGTTGAAATGGGTTACGACTTTGAAGAAGTATCTAATTTATCAGGTTTAAGCTCAGATGACTCATACACCGATTCAGAAGCGTTCGAGCGTAAAGGATACGAGCAAGACGAAGAGCAAAACACACAAGACATATCTATGAAGAAAGTAGCTGTTACTGAAGCTTACATGAAGATGGATAAAGAAGGTACTGGTGTTGCTATCATGTACAGAATATTAATGGCAGGTGGCGATGATAAAGTTTTAGAGTGTGAACCATATGGTGATGTACCATTTGCAGTCTTTGAAGTAGACCCTGAGCCACATACATTCTTTGGTCGTAGTGTTGCAGATTTAGTAATGAACGACCAAGACTCTTCTACAGCTATGCTTAGAGGAATGATGGACAACGTAGCATTAACTAATTCACCAAGACAAGGTTACGTACAAGGTCAAGTTAATGTAGACGATTTAATGAACAATGAGATTGGTGGTCTTGTAAGAATGAAATCCCCCCAAGCCTTGGTAGATATTGCAACTCCTTTTGTCGCAGGTCAGGTATTAACTGCGATGCAATACATGGACGATGCTGTAGAAGCTAAAACTGGTGTAAGCAGAGCTTCAATGGGTCTTGACCCTGATGCATTACAAAATACCTCAGCTACTGCGGCTCGTCTCCAAGCACAACAAGGTTCAGCACAGATTGAAGTCATGGCTCGAAATATTGCCGAGGGAGGCATGAAACGTTTATTTAAGCTAATGCTACACATACTAGTAGAAAATAGCTGTGAAGAGACGCTCATGCGCTTACATGGCAACTTTCAACCAGTAGACCCTAGAGTATGGAACACAGGCATGGATTTACAAGTAAATGTTGGTGTAGGTACTGGACAGGAAGCAGAAAGACATGCGGCATTAAATCAAGCATTACAAATGCAAATGCAAATATGGACACAGTATGGTAATGGCAATGGATTAGTAACTATGACAGGCATACGCAATACACTTGCAGATATGTTAGCTTTACAAGGTGTTAAGAATGTTGACAGGTATTTCCAACCTATTAACCCTGAAATAGAAGCTCAGTTAATACAAGAGCAACAACAGATGGCGGCTGAGTCACCACAAATTACTGAAGCTGAAGCACTAGTACAGGCAGAACAATACAAAGCAGATAAGCAAATGGAGATGCAACAACTGAAACTACAAATTGAAGCACAAAAAGCTATCGCAGTAGATGACAGAGAGCGCGACAAGTTAGACCAAGAGCTTATTATAAAGGCGGCAGAAATACTAGGTAATTATGGCACGAAAGTGGATGTAGAAAACATCAAAGCGGCTCAACAAGAAGCTAGATACCCACAAGAATCGCCTGCACAAGCAGTATTAGGAGGTAGATTCTAGTGTCTAACAATTTATCAATAGTAGAGAAATCTGCTAGAATGAAGACATTACAGGCTGATGACATGTTTCAATTAGCCCTAAAAGAAATTACAGAACAGCAAGTAGCTGTTTTTGTAAACGCTGATTCGACTACGGATGAGCGAGAGGAGGCACACAATATAATTTGTGCGCTACAAAAGATTGATGATTACTTCGACTCCGTTAAAACGGATGAAGCAATGTACAATCGTAAACTTAAACAGGAGACAGCACCTTGAGTAACGAGACTGAACCTAAAATAACTGACGTAGATAGTGCTTTAAGTAGCATTCTAGAGCCAGTAGAAGAGACAACTGAAGAAGTAATAGAGGAATCTCAGGAAACAGAAGAAATATCTGCTGAGGCTGAAGTTGCCGATGACGTTGAAGTTGTAGAAGAAGATGTAACAGAAGAAGAAGCTGAAGAAATTGAAGCCTCTGACTCTG
>MDSX01007361.1_pt1 | contig 11730 bp, 8 predicted proteins | sample 811141 | NCBI WGS metagenome assembly MDSX01 (sample SAMN05326642, study PRJNA326480) | marine metagenome | isolation source: seawater | place: Atlantic Ocean: South East | collected 2010
GAAACTGCTCAAGGAATGTTCATGTTATATCCCTCATTATACCGTCACTTTAGACAAAAACTTCCGTTTGGAGCTATTCAAACAGGTAAGGGATATCGTAATGAAATTAGCCCAAGACAAGGGATGATTAGATTAAGAGAATTCAATATGGCAGAATTAGAATATTTTATCGATCCAGAAAATCCACCACATAATGATATTTCAGATAAAAAAGAAAAAGTATTCTTAATTCCTGATCCAAAAGAAAATGATCGAAAGGTGGTCGAAATTTCATTCGCAAATGCAATCAATCAGGGTTTGATTAAAGATCCTACAGTAGGATATTTCTTGTCTAGAACATGGGATTTCTTAATCAGTGTAGGAATAAAATCCTCGAAGATAAGATTTAGGCAACATGAAGGAACTGAAATGGCACATTATGCTGAAGACTGTTGGGACTGTGAAATATTTGGCGAACATGGATGGATTGAATGTGTAGGGATTGCAAATAGAACATGTCATGATTTACTATCACATGAAAAACACTCAAATTCTAGTTCCTTGAGAGCATGGAGAGAATTTAGTGAGCCAAAAATAGAGTCAAAAGAAATTTTAGCGCCTAAAACTTCGATATTGGGACCTATGTTTAGATCGAAAGCAGGACTTGTGTTAGAAGCCTTGGAAGGACTTGATGAATTACCAAATGAATTACCATTTAATTTAACGATAAAAGATGGCACAAATATAGAGATTACATCAGAAATGGTAGAAAGAAAGGTTGTACGGAAAAATATAGCAGGGGAATGGTTTACACCACATGTGATCGAACCAGCTTTTGGTATAGATAGAATTATTTGGCATATCCTAGATCATGCATATGAGGAAACAGAAAAAGAAGGAGAAAAATATAATCTTCTTAAGTTAACCGAATCTGTAGCACCTGCAGATTTAATTGTACTACCATTATTTGAAAAGGATGGCATGGGAGAAACTGCAAGGAAGTTAAATTTGCAGATTAATTCTATCAAAGGTGTTACATCACTAATAGATTCTAGTAAATCAATAGGAAGAAGATATGCCAGAGCGGACGAAATAGGAATTCCTTGGGCGATTACAATTGATCATATTACATTAGAAGATGGAACAGTTACTATCAGGAGAAGAGATGACCAAATTCAGTTAAGATGTGGTATAAATGAATTATTGAATCTAATAAATTCAAGCAATATTTCATCTTTATTCTAACGAATCTTCAATAAGTGCCAACTTAAGCATCAACCGTGGACGAGCACTTGGTCGAAGATTGGACTGAGCGATATAGACCTTCGACGATAGAAAGAATGGAAGGAAATGAATCTCAATTAAGAAGAATTAAGATTTGGCTAGAGCAATGGGATTCTCCAAATCCACCTGTAAAAAAAGGCATCTTACTATCTGGACCTCCCGGAGTAGGGAAAACTACATTGGCTAAGGCGATAGGAAATGAAAAAGGATGGACAGTGATAGAATTAAATGCATCAGAAGAAAGAAATGCTGCGGCAATAAGAAAAGCCGCAACTAGAGGATCACAGCATATATCATTAGATCAATTCTCAGAAAATGCAACTGAAAATGGAAAGACTCTGATACTACTGGATGAGGTTGATCATCTTAGTGGAAGTTTTGCAAAGCTAAAAGACAATACAATTGAGAAAAAAATTGCAGGAGAAGAAGTTAATCTTAAGGGGGATTCAGGTGGAAAAGCAGAACTTATGAATCTCTTGACCAAAACTAAACAACCAGTAATTATGACTTGTAATGATCCAATGAGACTTTGGGGGAGTGGAAGAAGTTGGAAAACAAATCAAAATAGATTATTGAAACTAGCAGAACAAATTATTTTCAAAAGAGTAGAGAAAATACATATGAGAAAAATATCTAGAAGAGTGTTGGACTCAGAAGGATATTCTATTGACCCAGAGGCATTAGAAGAGTTGATTGAAGGAAATCCAGGGGACTTAAGAGCACTAATTAGAGACATTCAGGCAGTTTCCGTTATTTCAGGAGAGCATATAGACATAAAAGCAGTACAGGACTTATCATCTGTGGCTATTAGGGATTCACAGATAGACGTATTCAAAGCATTGAAGCAAGTTTACAAAAGTAAATCTGGTAAAGAGGCGGGGAAAATTTTACTTAATTCGGATAAAGATCCTGATCAGATGATTTCATGGTTCATATGGAATAATCAAAGTATGTTTGATAATAGAACATTAGAAGAATTGAGTTCGGCTATGGTTAGTGCCGATAGAGCGCTTGCTACAAAATACAAAAATAGAGCATATAGATCATGGTACTGGGGATCAGTACTTTCTGCACAAGCCGCTGTGGCAATGAGACCGATCGATTCAGCTAGAGAACCTTTCATTACTTTCCCCAACTTCTTGAGAAGAGGAAGAACTGGGATAACAAGTTCTGTGATAGATAATCTCAGTAAACAACTTGACACCAGCAAAGCATCTGTAAGAGAAGAATTATGGCCTAACTTATTAGCAATTCATGACCAAGATATAGGTGGAGATCCAATGGATATTTCATTATCAATAAAACTTGGATTGACCGCAGAAGATCACCTCTCACTATATGGGATTGCTAAGTCAAAACCTATTGGAGTTAAAATTCTTAAAATATTTAATGAATTAAATGATGATGAAGAGTTTGAAGTTATTACTGAAGTTCTAGAAATAAAAAATGAAGAAAAGAAGAAAGAAGATACTGGGACTCAATTTAGATTGGATTCATTTTGATTAATTCAAATTAGTCCAAGTTCTAGGATGCAAAAGAACCAACACAGTAAGTAATTCAAGACGGCCGAACCACATTAGGAGTGAAGTCCAAAATAATGTCACATCACTCATACCTGACCAAGTAGATGTAGGGCCAAATTGACCCAATGCAGGCCCGGTATTACCAAGTGATGAAACAACTACTGAGAGAACATCATCCAAACTCCAGTTTGGTTCCATAAATGAAATAAATAACATTGAACTCATAGCAAGAACCAGCCAAGAACTAATCATCCCTAATACGATAAAAACCTGATCTTCATCTATTGGTTCCTCATTTACTCTCATTGCTATTACTTTCTTAGGTTGGATTATACGAAGAACTTCTCTCTTGGCTAATTCGAAAGCAATACGTATTCTGAGAACTTTTAATCCACCCCCTGTAGATCCAGCGGAGGCCCCCACAATCATCAATAGTAGAAGGACGAATTGACTAAAAACAGGCCATTTGGAAAAATCAGAAGATGAATATCCAGTACTTGAAATTGAAATTGCTTGGAATGCTGCATGCCTCAAAGTCTCTAATACACCTTCGTCGCTAGATCCAGAACGTATGAGATTGAAACCCATTGCCAGCCATGCAACGAATATAATCAATAGATATCCTCTAAGTTCTTCATCCTTTAATGCCTCTTTAGTTCGACCTGCAATAATCAAATGATAAAGACTGTAATTAATACATGTCAGAACCATAAATACCATTATTATTGATTCAATTAATGCGGAGTCAAAAGCCATTATCCCACCATCAGATGTACCAAAACCTCCCGAAGAAAGAGTAGTTAATGAATAATTTACAGAGTTAAATATTGACATATCCCCAAGGTAGAATAGCAGTCCAATTTGACATAATGTTAGAAATGTATAGATTAACCATAACCTTCGAGCAGTAGACTGAAGATTTGGTCCTAAACGAGATAATGATGGACCAGTGAGCTCTGCTCTTGCTAAATTCATACCACCACCAAGAACACTAGAAAATATCAATAGTCCGAGCATAATAACCCCTATGCCTCCTAGCCATTGTGTTAATGATCGCCAAAGTAAAATGCTCTTTGGTTGCGCTGCAATACAATCTATCTCTTCTACGAAACCCATGCATATAGGACTTAATGAAGGATCTATTAATGTCGCACCAGTAGTAGTAAAACCAGACATTGATTCAAACCAAGAATAGAGTAAACCACGAAGAACATCTACTAAACCTGCATCGTTACTTAATAACTCATATGGCCCATTAAATGTACCACCTAACCAGAAAGGCATAGCACCAAGGATAATTACAGGAATCCAACCTAGAGCTACAGAAGCAAAGGCTTCTCTGTCTCTAACTCTTTTATTACTTACATTAACCTTGGATTTATTGATGAACCACTGACTGACTATGGCGGCTATAATTAAAGGAATTAAATATGTTTTAATGGCATAATCTTGTCCTTCTATGTAAAAACTGTATATCCCTACTACCATAAGTGGGAGGCAAACAACTCTTATCGTCCATCCAAGTACTAAGCCAATTACATCCCAACGCATTATCAGTTCTCCAAAGACTTTTCAACCCGTTTTAGATCTGCCTTTTCTAGGAAAATATAGATTTTATCAGACATTTCAAGTGATTCTATCTTATCGGGAGTAAGGACATTTAGAATACCTTCCTCATCTTCTCTTTCAATCATCACAATTCTAGAACCTAGTTTATTTTCTGCATTAGATATAGTTCTTCCAACTAAATTATTATCCGAACTTAAAGTAGCAGAAATTGAAATAATTTCAGGAAGAGTTGGTATTGATTGATAAGTCCCAGGAATATTCATATGGATTGATTTGAGAATAGAAGTTACTGTCACCAGTCGCCTACTAATTGGTCTAGTAAGTCCTATCCTTTGTACTGCTTCTACTAATGCCCTATCTTTCAGTAAAAGTCCAGTTCTAGCCACGCCTTTATCTTTAGCCCTCATTGAAATTGCGATATTTAAATTATCATCATTTAATGCAGCTATTGTGATATCTTGCTGATCTATTCCAAGTTCTCGCAGTAGATCTTCATCTTGTGGATCGCCGTGAATTACATCTAATCTTTTATTCATACCGACTTTAGAGCCAACTAATTCATTTGCATGATCTAAATTAGGTTCAATAACTACTACTTCTGAGCCTATCTTAAGATAATGCTTTGCTAATTTATTACCGAATTGTGTAGCGCCAAAAATTGCAACTTGAGGTTTTTCTGGGATTTCTGGATCAACACGGCCAACACCCTTGGTAATCTGACCAAATTGAGAAGTTGAGCGTGATACAAATACAAGTATATCATTCTCTTTTATTACTTCAGTGCCATCAGTTAACTTACCTCCATCTTCAGGAGTAGAAATCGCATATATTGAAGGGATATCTACGAAGATATTACTAACTTCACCAGTTTTTTCACCAATAAGTGCTGAATTAGAAGTCACTTTGGCCGCTGAAATCCAAGATTTATCGCCAAAGGCAAGTATTTCGTCTATAGAAGGAGCCAATAAACCAGCGGCTAATTGTTCGACGATTTCATCAGATGAACAAACAATATGATCTGCTCTGCTCCATCTCTCAAGAGGTCCTGCTCCTCTGTCATTATTCATTAATTGAGGATCTCTAATTACCGCAATTGCTGTTAATCCTGCAGAGCTCTTGTCACCTACTTGTTCACTGTATACTCTTTTAGCAAAGGCACACGCAAGGAGATTGATCTCATCGTTATTTGTAGCCATAACAATAATCTCAGCATCACTAATACCTGCTCTCAAAAGTGAATCTCTTGAAAGTACTGAACCTGTAACAAGTAAACTATCTATAGATTGAGATTCATTAATTGCACTAGGGTCAGGATCTATCAAAGCAACACTACGTTTTTCCTGTCTCAAGGCGTTTGCTACACCTCTGCCGACCTCTCCGGCACCAGCAATGATTACTCTCATCTATTAGCCTGCCTTAACTGAACGAATATAATCATACTTACTACTATATTCTAAATTTAATGATTAATGAATATTTTAAGATTTCAGAAAAAATTATTCTTCTTCGATAATTCTAATCCCACGTATACGATTTTCTGCAGCAATACGGATTTTTTGATCTTGCCTGACTGTTCTACGGAATGCCTGTGAAGCAGCAGGAGTCATGCCTAAAATTAACCATTTATTTTGTGCAATTGGCCAGAAATAAAATAATATTGGTGCCAAAAAAAGTATTATCATTGGATACCATAGAGCGAGTATTAATCCGAGTATCAGAATACCTCGTGCTATTGTACTAAGATAAAATGTTTTAAATCGCTGCGAATTTAATACACCTACTCCTTGAAAGGTGGATATTTCTGCATTACCAACACAAGCAATTATGGCTAATAAAAATGAAATTATTATAGAAATTATATTGAATCCAGAAAAATCAGAACTCAATTGAGGGTCAAAAAGTCTTACGATTAAGACTGAAGTAAACATAGCCCCCATCCCTAAACCTAATGTCCATCCATATGGAGTCGATGAGCGTAAGGCCACAATTTTTGGCCTACCAAGTAAAAATAAAACTAATGCTGATTCGGATGCACCGATTAGTAATGAAACAAAAAATGCTGTGAAAATATTTAATTGAGTGTCAATTACTCCGAATTGTAATATCATTTCATCAGATGCTACTGCAAATACCATTCCTGAAACTATACCAAATAAGAGATATTTGAACGCCCCAGCCATATCATAAAAACCAGTCATCTTTGCTATGATGCCTCTCCATCCAATATACACACCCAATAAGCCAATTGCAAAGGCGAATTGCATCTGAACTAGTGGTATCCCAGCTACAGCCATGATTGGCGATAGGGTTGTACCTTTCAGTTCACCGTCTCTAATAACCTTCAAACCACCCTAACATTACCCGAGGTTGTGGCGCTCGAGGGGTTCAAGAATCGTATTCTTGGTTCGATTGGTTTATTGAAGGGAAAAAGACAGGTTGATGAGGAATCTGTAAATGACCTAAGTCGCTCATTAAGAAGAGCTTTATTAGAAGCAGATTTTAATGTCAGACAAACAAAAGAAATCACAGAAAGAATTCAAAGAAGACTGTTAGAAGAAGAGAAACCTGCTGGATTGAAACTAGAAACTCATGCTATGAATCTGATATATTCAGAACTTGTGAGAATACTTGGTCCACCAAGAGAAATTAAGCCTCATAATGAAACAATACTAATGGTTGGTCTATATGGTCAAGGTAAAACAACTACCACAGCAAAAATCGCAGATTGGTGGAGAAGAAGGCATGGTGTCAAAGTTGGAGTCATAGAAGCAGACGTGCATAGACCAGGTGCATATCAGCAGCTATGTCAGTTATTAGAAGGTACAAATATTGAAGTATATGGTGAACCTGAAGAGAAAGATGCAGCTAAAATTGTAAAAAATGGTCTAAAGAAAGTTGGAAATGCCGATGTAGTAATCATAGATACTGCTGGTAGAGATAGTTTAGATGAAGAATTAAGGAAAGAATTAATTCAAATTGCAGAAATAGCTAAGGCAACTGAAAGATTCTTAGTAATAGATGCACAAGTAGGACAGGCAGCAGGAAAGGTTGCTCAAACATTTCATGATTTAGTAGGAGTAACTGGAACTATTGTAACTAAACTAGACGGTACTGCAAGAGGGGGTGGGGCACTTTCAGCTGTAGCAACTACAGGAGCACCAATTGTCTTCGTTGGTGAAGGTGAACAAGTAAAGGATTTAGAAAAATTCGAATCAGATAGATTTATTTCAAGACTTCTAGGAATGGGAGATATAAAGGGACTAATTGATTTAACACCTGGAGATTTAGATCAAGAAGAAGCAATGAGACTAGCGCAACGATTAATGTCAGGAAGATTTACTTTAACGGATATGTATTCTCAGATGGAAATGATGAGCAAAATTGGAACTGTCGATAAATTAATGTCACACCTTCCTGACTCTATGTTTGGTGGTATGGGTTCATTAGGAAGAGGGCAAAAAAAACAAATGCAAGATAACTTAGAAAAATATAAAGTGATTATGGATTCAATGACTCAACTAGAAAAAGATGAACCATTATTGCTTAAACATAGTAGAATTAGAAGAATTGCTAAAGGATCAGGTTGTACTGAAAAAGATGTCAAAGATCTCATTGGCCAATGGAATAAATCTAAGAAAATGATGAAAGGAATGAAAGGCGATAGAAAAATGCGCAGGCAAATGCAATCGATGATGAACATTGATGATACAGACTTTGATCTTGGGTGATATTTTGGAGAGGCATTATGCCATAATTGGCCATAAAGCACCTAGTTCAGGGAAATTAAATCTAAATGATTTATCCGGTTCTGGGCGAATGGATGTTTTAGTCAGAGCAATAAATGCAGCACTGTTTATCTCTCATGGAATAAGAAAAGATACCAAAATTACATTACATCTTCAAGGCGGAGATGGACCCGAAAGAAGAATATTATTTGATGGAGGGGAATTAGCTGGCGTAAGACCTGATGAAAGATCAATTGCCGGGCAAATTAAGGCAATTATGAAGATACCAATTCCTCCGATAGGTCAATACAAAGAAGTAACACAAGGAATTTTTCATTCAGGAGGAAATATTAACGATACTGTAGATTTTTGGAAAAAAGAAAATCAAGATATCATCATAATGGACGCTGATGGAATAGATATTACAAACATATCAAAGAAAGATAAAATCGGGATTATACTCTCTGATGATTCACCATTTGACGATGAAGAAAAGAAACAATTTGTTGATTTACAAAGAGTATCATTAGGAAAGAAATGGTTACAAGGACATTCTTGTATTGCAATTACTCAATACGAATTTGATAAGCTATAGTTTGAACCAAAATGGTAAACCTAAATCATCTGACTTAGATGCTGAATCTAAAATAGATTTTGTCATTCCAAGAGGATGATTAACAGGCCATGCTGAAAGTGGAGAAATAGCATACTCTCCGGAATTAACTGAAGAACAATCAGTCATTGGAATTCCTTCCTCAGTAATTTCTGCTGCACCGACTTCGAAGGCCATAGTTCCATCATCTATTTGATGACTCTTTATTGCATTTCTATACCATCGAGAACCTAGAGATACAGTATTGAATTTTTTATTCCATTTCAAAGGTGCATTCAAATTGAGAAAAATATTCCCATGAGAAAAATGCTCTCTTATTGATTCAGCAGTAGATGATATTTTAGGGAGTGATTCAGAACCATTCGGTCGGAGAAGATCAGGAGGTACTATGGGAAGAAAACTGATACAATGTTCTATTACATTAATAGCGCCTTTAACAGAATCTGTGAAATCACTGTGTTCATATGTTGCTAAACTAATAGCGATAGATGGCATGCCGTACAATGCACTTTCTCGAGCGGCTGAAACTGTTCCTGAATGCATAATATCGATTGATAGATTGGGCCCCTGATTAACACCAGATATACACATTGAGGGATGTAAATCAGGTTCTAAGATTTCAAGACCTCCATCTAATGCCGCAATTACACAGTCACATGGAGAGCCATCTAAAGAATATATTTTCAAAGGAACTTTGTCATTTATCTGTAGATTGTTTTCTAAATCTTGTCTCTTAGAAACTTTTAATTTTTGTCGTACAGATATACGCATTCCAGTAGCGGATTGTTCAGTTGCCGGAGCTAAAACTACTAGAGGAAAGCCTTGCATATTGAGACCCCTAATTAGGCGTTGAATACCAGGAGCGTCCACGCCGTCATCATTTGTGACAAACAATGTAGGTTTGACCATAAGGCTCCGAGTCGCCTATAGTTCATGAAGGCAATTCATCTATTGTTTGCTCATTGGCTTCTTCAAATTTAACTAACATTGCGCCAAGCAACATCAAACAACCGCCAATGATTGTCCAAAAACCGATATATATTTCACCGGTCCAAATCCATCCTATAACTCCTCCAATAACTGGTTCAAACAATAATGCAATAGATACGATTAGGGGAGGGAACCAACGTAAAACAGCATTTATTCCTGTATGACCAAGTAAACCAGGACCTAATGATAAATATCCAACCCATAATATCCAAGTTATATCGAACCACCCAAATACAGCAAATTCAGGAACTGTTTGAGAAATAGTCGTACCCTCAATAATAATGGATGCTGGAGTTAACCATATAGCAGAAAGAAAAGTTACTGGAAATGCATAAATGAATAGTGGCATATTCCTATCTGACCTTAGGTATCTTCCGGAAAAAAGGTAGCCAACTACAGTCACCGCCCCAATAAATGCAAAAAAGTTTCCAATCAATGTAACTTCTCCACCTGAATCAATATCTTTCAAAGTTAGAGCCGCACCGAAGAAACCCACTGAAGCCCCAATTATATGCCCACGTCTTATTGAAGAGCCAAGTATAGGCATTAATAGAACTACGACTAAAGGATGGCTGGTGACAAAGAGAAGGCTGTGAACTAAACTAGTATGATCTAGTGACCAAACCCATGAACCAAAATGCGCAGCTAAGAAACAACTGGAGAGGACAATGATCGCAGAATCTTTTCTAGTAAATCGTTCCCTATCTAAGGAATTTAATTGATAAATAAATCCTGGGAGAAGAATTAACGCTGTACCTTGCATTCTCCAAGATGCACGTAATATAGGAGGTATTTCACCCATTGATTGTAGAACCGCACCCGCACTTGAAACCGCGAATAATGCAACAAAAAGAAGTAACCAAGCACCTCTTGGAATATTTTTATTAGATTTGGACATTATTATTCCGCCAATTCAGCATCTAATATCTCATCTTCTGAAGAAGTATCATCAGATGGAGCACCAATAATTCCTGCTGTCTTGAATAATTTATATACACCAAATGCCAGAGCTAGATTAACACCAATGAAAAGTATCATTCTTACTTGTGGCCACCAAGTTTTGAGTTTCAATTCCGTGGGACAAGTCACAGATTCTAAACTAATATCACATTTTTCTTTATTTGCAGGATTGGCATTATACTCAGTAGCATACTGAATAACTTGGCTAAAGTCATCACTTTCAGCACCTATCATTTCATCAAGGTAGGAATCATCCATCCATGTATCTGGCTCATATGTATGAGAAACTTTCACTTCATCACCAACTGCTAAAGCCGCAGTTTCTACACCATAGAATGCTTCACCGGTTAATGCACCCGCAGCAATCATGAATGTGAAAAGAAGCATTAAAGCACGTTTCTTTTCGGCTTTTTCTGTCCCATCTTTGAGACGTATTTTCTCAACCTTAGGTAATAATCTTCTATTTTCCCACCAATCTCTTGCAGCCCCACCAATCAACATAGGGAATGTAGCTACTGTAGGCAGATACATTCCTAATCCAAAAGAGGTACCCATTCCAGTAGCCCATTCAACAAATGCGCCTAATAAGAACCCTAAACCTAATGCATACCAATCACCCTGACCTTCTGCAACAATTATCGTAAATGTAGCAAATGCATTTGCTTGAGGTGCTAATAATTCAATACTACCATCTGCTAGTAATTTGGACAAGAATATTGCAACCCCTGCGCCTAAAATAGCACCAGGAACAACACCCATAATATTACCTTTAGAGATATGATAAGGTCTATTACCAATGTAAAGACTATTTTTGTAGTCTCCAACTACAGTTCCTGACATAGATATGGCTGATCCAAATACAGTCGTCCCTACCAAAGCCATTAGAACTGATTCCTCTTTATTTAGACCCAGAGGTAAATTCAAGAATATAGTTAGTAGGAGTAATAGGACAATGAATGAGGTTCCTGATACAGGCTCAATACCTGTCTCACCCATTACTCTAACAGCGATTGCCCCTAAAAGGAATGTAGTTAATAGAAGAACTATTGCAAATATAACAGACGGCAATATTGGGAAACCACCCAGA
>MDSX01082957.1_pt1 | contig 11719 bp, 18 predicted proteins | sample 811141 | NCBI WGS metagenome assembly MDSX01 (sample SAMN05326642, study PRJNA326480) | marine metagenome | isolation source: seawater | place: Atlantic Ocean: South East | collected 2010
CGATGTTTTTCATAATTTGTGTTTGTTTTTAATTACAGTACTAATATACGAAAAATATCTGACATAAAAAAATGTTTTGGCAATTATTTTGCAATTATTTTGCAATTATTTTAAAACTGACAGGGGATAATCGTTATTTTCCGATTCCTGTCTCTCTGGGTGCCATTGCACTGCCCATATTTTTTGGTCCTCATCTTTAAAACCTTCAGTTATATGAGTTATATATGGATATGATATATGTGTAACTTTAAAATTAGTAGGTATATCAATACAATGCTGATGGTGTCTAGAATTTACCTTCATTAAATTACCATCTAGATCTTCTACTATATGAAATTGTGAAGGTTTGCCACTATGATCTGTGTTCTCTGCAAAGTTAGCTGCTTTATGGTCTTCTACTATGGCTTCATTTAAGTCTGTCACTTTACCACCGAAATATTGATTAAGTATTTGCATACCACGGCAAACTCCAATAATTTGATGTCCAGCTTCTAAAGCCTGTTTTATCCAGATGTATTCCCTTCGGTCTCTTTCTAGATCTTTGCCAATATCTGCACCACCGCACAATAATAGAGGTCCTTTAACTTTACGTCTTAGGTCTAACCATATTGGCGTAAAACCTAGTCCAGTTACCCAAGCTAGATATGATTCTTTTTCCTTTTTACCTCTAGGAGGTGCAATGTATAAATTCATCTGTATATTTATAGTCTTAAACTGAACATTGTTTACAAAAAAAGCCCAGCGTTAACTGGGCTTTAAAATTGTGGTTTGCTTAGTACTCTTATTTCTTATCGAATACTTTCCATAGGATTAGTAAAGCAACTAAGCCAACGAATCCGCCATCACCAAGAGATTTTACAATCTCCATAACATTTCCTACAACATTAGTTCCGAAAACACCTACGCCGAATACTACTTCAACTAAAATGCTAAGTGAAACAAATGATACTAGGATTGTAGATAGGCCACCTAAAAAGTCGCCTACTTTTCCAAATATGTCTTTCATGATTTTGTGATTTTTTTAAAGCCCCGCACCCCGAGTCTTTAAATACCTTATAGCTCTTCTGCGTTTTCTTTCTTCTTTCCGAAGATTTTATCAGCAGATGCTAAACCAAGTCCACCAATACAAATTGCTGCAACAGCGTTTACTAGTGTCGGTTCTACCGGCATGTCTGTGTAAAGGTTTATCATTAGAGCAGCACATAAAGTAACTCCTGCTAATATTCCAATGAACCTTTTTGATGAAGGTGTTCCCTTCTCGTCTTTCAGGAGACCTGAAAGCCAGTTAATTATCTTTTTCATTTTAGGCTAGATATTTTTAAAATATACTGTATATATCTTTAAGAAATGTCTTTTGAGTTAATTAGAGTATAAGTGAATGAATTTCCCCATCTATCTCTAGATTTATACATAACATTCATAAAGTCGTAGAAATCGTCTTCTTTTGAGAAAACCTGACATCCTGCTGACCATTTATCTACTTGTGTAGAACCTGCTGATCTTGAACCTGCCTTATGAATATTAATACCATAAATACCTTCATGTACATTTTCTTCTACTAAGTCATACTCATCATTCATATCTTTATCTCTATAAACTTTAAGTAGACCTTTTTGACATAATGCTTCATATTTACCTTGGTGTTTTCTAATTTTATGAGAACCTCTATATTGACCCTCTTTTAAAATAGCAACTCCATTAGGATTTAATAAGTTTTCTACCCAGTGCTTACCTGGATCTGTAGTACATTTCCAACAGTTGAATTTCCATTCACCATCTACTTTGTAAGAGATTGTCATACAATCATCAAACTTATTAGTAACTGTATCTCCTGTTGCGGCGTTTCTAACCCCGATAATGTTGACATTATATTCTCCACTATGAAAATACTTATGTCCTAAGCCTTCCATAGCTTTTTCAATTTGTTCTCTTGTGTAACAACTTTCCATAATTTACTTCTTTATTTAGCGACCCCCAGTAACAAGTGTATTAATAGCAAATATAATTAGTGCAGATGCTAATAATTTCATAACTGGATCTTTTGATACAATTTGTTCTACTTTATTCTCCTCTTTGCAACATTCGTCTATTCCTTTAGTGGACCCGCATCCTACTAATAACATTGAACTTAACGCTATTGCCATCATTTTCTTTCTCATCATTAAGTATTTTTTTTGTTATATTATATATCTGGCCATTGTAGTCTATTCTGAATGATATATAATTTGTCCCACTACTGAAACGTCAGTGTCCAATTTCTGGGTCAAACAAATCAAAATTTTTTTAAACTAAATGAAAGCAAAAAAGCTGTTTTTTGCTCTGGCATTTGTGTGCGCTAATCTTATTAGCTTTGCTCAAACGACAGAGCCATGTGGATCCGATGAATTGATTATACGTAATCCATTCTTAGAAGAAGCAATCAATAGTAGATCGATTAATGACTGTGATACAGACTACGATTTACCTAATGAGGACATACTTACCATACCTATAGTTTTCCATGTGATGCACACTGGTCAACAATTAGGTGATGGTGAGAATATCACTGATGTGCAATTACAAAGTGCCGTCAGCAATCTAAATGATAGGTTCAGAGCTACACCCGGTGCATTAGGGGTAGACGAGAATTCTATTGACTCTAGGTTTGAATTTTGCCTTGCTGGTACAGATCCAGACGGTAATCCATCAAACGGAATTACTAGACATGACTTGTCAAGTAATCCACTATATAATGAAGAGGGCGTAACTACATCCACCTCAAATAACAATGCTTTATATGATTTATCAATGAAGCAAATTGCATGTTGGAACCCAGATGTTTATTGTAATGTTTATATTGTTACTGAAATAAATGGCAATAATGCTGGTGGAGGTATACAAGGTTATGCATATCTTGGTCCAACTGGAGACTGCCGAGATGGTATTGTTTTACTTTACAATGTAGTTGGCACAGTGGGTACATTAAAAGCTGGTCGAGATATGAATACAACTCTACCACATGAAATGGGCCACTACCTAAGTCTATACCATACTTTCTGGAATTCAGCTTCTAGCTGTACATCTGTAGAGAGTAATTGTTGCACATCTGGAGACAGAGTATGTGATACACCGATTCAAACCAATTCTGGTCAATCTTGTTCACTTCCGGTTTGTGATTCTAATCCAGCTAACTATATGGATTATACTGGGCAAACTTGTAGAAGCCAATTTACTGAAGGTCAAGTACATAGAATGAGAGATTGTGTAAATTTCCAGAGAGAAGGTTTAATTACTGGTGATATTGAATGTTTTCAATTAGATGATGAACCTACTTGTGATGTAGAATTAATTGGATATGACCCAGTTACACATCAGGTCTCTGTAAGAATAATTAACGGTGAGAATTGTGGCTGTAATGAATTTAATTTAATAGATGGAAATACTTGTGAAGAGTCTTCATCTTCTATCATTCAAAATAATGTCTCTATTAATAATCTAGTCTTTGGTCTACACTACGACTCATTTGATTATGATACAGAATGTGCTGCAACTTCAAACTTTCATCCTAATTTTACTTTTGTAGGTACTGGTAGCAGTAATAATTGGTTTACTGGAGACACTGCTAATCTAACACTTAATCCTACCTTTGGTTGGGAGTGTATGTTAGACAATCCTATTGATACTTTATGTTGGGAACTAGTGGTCTGGCAGATTAATCTATCTCAGACTTCAACTATTGATGACTTTCCAACTGAATACTGGACTGATACTTGTGGTACTTGTGCTAATCAAACACAAAGATACCCAGATATTGATCTAAGTAATAATAGTTTAGTCTGGTGCCCAGATGAATTACCACCTGCACCAATTTATCCTGGTTGTACTGATGAAACGGCTCTTAATTTTAATCCAATTGCAGGTACTGATGATGGTTCATGTGAATTTCCAGCTATCTTAGGTTGTACAGATCCTATTGCATGTAATTATGATTCTACGGCAGATACTGGTGATAATGCTACTTGTATTTATTGTAGTACTGCAAATGGTGAAGAGTTATGCAATGCATATCATAATGATGATTCTTATTGGGAATACTACACTTCTACGTTTAACTGTTTAGAAACAGATATTAGATTAGATTCTATTTGGGTAGTTGAAACAAATTGTGATCTTTACAATTCTGGCGCATGTCAACCTGGTATTAGATACCATACTGTCGCTACAAATATAGGCACAGATACTATTTACAGTTGGGAATTTTCTTGGATTGGACCAGATGGTTTAATAAGTACATCAGTAGAACAGGGTATTAATAATCCAAATCCAGGATATAATGCTCCACTACCTCCAGGCCAGAGTACCAATATAATAAATAGTTTTAATAGTGTTTTAGTCTGGGAAGAAGGTGAAGAACTCTGTGCTGCAGTAAATATACTTAATCAACAAGAGGATATTATTAGCAATAATATTAGTTGTGTAGAATTACCCGCATATCCTGAATGTATTGAAGGTTGTCTAGAGCCTTGTGCTACTAACTATAATCCCGATGCAACGTGTGACGATGAGTGTCTTTATGAACCAGCTTTAATTGATACGGTTTATGTAAATATTATTGATACGGTCTATATTGAATTACCACCAGATACTCTTTACATTGAGACTATTGATACTCTTTATGTACAATTACCACCAGACACTATTACTGTAATTGAATATGTTCAAATTACTGATACTTTAGAAATTGAAGTCATTGAGTACATTTATTTAACTGATACTATTGTTGAAATTCAATTAATTGATTGTACTACTGGTCTTCCATGTGAAGATGAACCACCAGGTGGTGGTATAAATGATGATTGCTGGCCATGGACCGTTTTTATTCCAAATGTAATGACTCCAAATAATGATAATATTAATGATGTTTGGAAGATTATCTTAGATCTAGGCTGTTGGACTCAGATTGAATTTAAAATCTATAACCGTTGGGGCAGTCTGGTCTTTGAAGGTTGGGGTGATAACTATGACTCATATCCTTATTGGGATGGTAGCATGCAAGGTGGACCTTCCTATGTCGCTGATGGAGTTTATGTTTATACATTTAAAGCAAAGAAATGGAATTCACCTGAAGTTTATCAGAAAAATGGACATTTAACTATACTTAGATAAAAATAAAAATTAATTATGAAAAAACTATTTACCATTTTATGTTGCGTAGCCTTAGCAGGCTGTGCTAACTATTCAGAAATCAAATCTCCACGCTACTTTAATAATGATGTGGATATTTTAGATTACACGGCAAATCCTTATAGTACAACATGGACTTTAAGAGCAAAGCCAGGTGAGACGATGAGATTAGTGTTTAATTATGAAACAATAGACATTGATTTTAAACCAGACCCTAATCGACCAGGGGAGTATGTCTTTATTGTAAAAAGTGATGTACATGGACAATGAGAAAGGGGCTTCGGCCCTTTTTTTATATTCAATTAATTATTTTCATATATTCATCAAAAAGATCTTCTTTAACTAGATGTTCTTTAAATATAATTAAATGATCTTTAAGCGTGGCTAGTTTAGGATACGCTTCTGATTCTACTGTAAGTCTTTTCTTCCATTTCTTATCTAAAAAGTAAATATATCTAAATTGACCTCCTCTTACTCTGTATAATGGGATGCCATAGATGTCTTCTAATGCAGCCCTCTTTGTGGTCTTGTGTTTATTAATCATACTAACTTGGGTCATTCTGGTACCTTCTTGTGTAACCCATACGCCGCCATGTCTTGAGTAACCTGTGTAGATCCAATTAGTAGCTTGATATATTGTTCCAACTTTACCACTTGCACCATCTGCAAATGACATTAACCATTTTATATCTGGTCTATTAGTTTTAAACCACTTAAAGATTTTACCAATAGCCTCTGATTCTGAATTCTTAGGAGCAGAATCTGCCATCCACATTCTATTAAATTCTAAAAAGTCTTTAATAGTGCTACCCTCTACCCATTTGCAACTACCTTTATGATTAATACCATATCCGAATTGTGCAATGCCTACTAGCATCTTATCTAGATAAATTCCTAAGCTAACTTTAGTTGCAAAACAGACAGTTCCACTATAATGGTTTGCTCTTATTATTTTATCTGCTATTGGTCTAGATATTTCTTCTACATATATCATTAATATATTTATCCCGCCATGACTGGCTCGGCTCTTAGTTTTGATATATAATTAATGAAGCTACTTGATTTAGATTGGTACTCAAAACCACCCATTGATTTTGAACATAAGCAATATTTACTTTATGCTTATTTAACTACAGTGGATAAATCATATCTTACTAAGAAAGTCTCTCCACACCTCTTACATTTAGAACGACTTAAAGATGAGATGGATTACTTTATTTCTAAATGGATTATTATGCAAAAGGTATTTGATAAAAACAGATATGTATATTTTGATAATCCTAAGCTAGAAGGTGAGAAGAATATTGAATTATCTAAAATAGTAGAAATAGTAGATTATGCTGTACCACAAGTAGATGCTAGAATTAGATCTGGCTATGTCTTATTTGAAAAGTACCCAAAGCAAATACTATACTAACCCTTAAAAATTAACGTTAATTAATATATGGGGGATGGATTTTCAGCTACTTTATCTATAAATATAAAATAAAAAAGAGAAGAAAAGAATGGCAAAGAAGATTAAATGGTGTGGATATGAATGGCTTACACAAGAAAGATGGGGTAATATTCATCCAGATAAACCACTTTCTTGGTATGACCCAAAAGCAGTAGAGCTTAGAGACGGTCAATTGATTTTAAAAACACATAAGAATCCTAAAAAGTTTCCAAAAATAAATGCGCATCCAAATATAGGAGTTGGATTGGTTTCATGTACTGAAAAGTTTAAATATGGTAAATTTGAAATAGAAGCAAAATTACCTAAAGGACCTTATCTTTGGCCAGCATTCTGGACATGGGCATTTGAAAGTTGGCCACCAGAAATAGACATATTCGAGGGATATACTAATAAGAATGGTGGTTATTTTAATTGGAATATAGACCTTCTTCTTGGTAATTTTTGGAAAGTTAAAACAAATTTTCATTTAGGAGAATATCCGGATAATTATGATCTAGGAGCAGAGAACCATTTCTTTACATGGAAAAAACCAGATGATGAATTTAATCACTATATGCTTGATTGGAGACCTGATAGAATAGATATTTTCTTTAATAAAAAAATTGTAAGATCGATTAGAGATACAGATATTTTATCAATGTTTAATGATACTACTCAAAATGTTGTTATTAACAATGCTGTTCAAAACGAACATGATAGTGAAAACCCAACCTATTCAGAATTTATCATAAAATATTTCAAATACACTCCACTAACAATTAACGATTAATTAACAATTAATTAATATACAGGGGATGTTTTTCTAGCTATTTTATCTATAAATATAATATGGAAAAGAGAGTTGATATATCTAAATTGCTTTATATTGCTATTATGATATTCGTATTTACGTTAGCAGTTATTTAGATATTTCTCCATCTACGTCTATTAGACCATTGAACCTTCTTAGTTCTGCCTAACATACTATAAGCACCTACTTTTTGATTGAAAGAGTTTCTTTCTCCTTGTAGTTGAGGTGTGCCGTTTTGTTGTTGTTCGTGACTCATTACTTAATTCTGTTTCTTAGTTCGCTCGAAGACCAGTTATGATCTCGACTATTATATATTATCTCTATTTCTCTTTTTAGACAGATGTCTTTTGCTGTAAAATGGAAACCATCATAATCATCTCCAATAATTCTACAATCTAGTTTAAATGACATAAAAATATCTTCTAAATCTTGTTCAGTTGTGTATGGTACTATCTGATCTACCCATTTACAAGCATCAACTTGAACCCATCTTTCTACTACAGATTGAATAGGTTTATTCTTCTCTGGTCGATCGATTGTAGGATCTGTTTGTAGTGCAACAATTAGATAGTCACAATGTTGTTTTGCCTCTTCTAACATTTTAACATGACCTGCATGAAATAGGTCAAATGAAGAACATGTAATTCCTATTTTCATCTGTTAGCTCTTTGGTTTTTTGATTTAAACTTTGTTGACGGATTTGATTTACCATGTTTTGTTTTTCTACCCTTAACCCTTTCTCTCCACATTTTAAATGAGGACTCTTTCATGTTCGCCCTCATTATTTTTCTTACATCATTCTCTTTAAGGCCAAACTGAAACTCTATGGCCTCAAATGGAGTTCTATCCTCCCATGCCATTTCAATAATTCTATCAATGTCTCTATCATTTAGTTCCATTGATTTATTTATTATACTTATTTTATCCTATAATTGCTGCTGCAATAAGGGTAACTATCATTCCTATCATAGAAATAAAAGCAAATTTGTAACTGGTTTCGACGTTCTTTCTAGAACGACCTTGCCATTCGTCTGAGTTCCAATTTTTATCTTTCATATTGTTTATACAATGGATTATATTTTTGTTTCGGCAGGTAGTCAAGGAGAGACTTGAACTCTCATGTAACCAATTACTCTTTCTACAAGGTATAAGCTTGAGGAGATACTTGACTATATGATTTTCTTATGTGATTCCGGTGGGGCTCGAACCCACGACCCTCTCATTAAAAGTGAGATGCTCTTCCAGCTGAGCTACGAAATCTTAGTGAACCAGACAGGATTCGAACCTGTGACCGTCTGCTTAGAAGGCAGATGCTCTATCCAGCTGAGCTACTGGTCCATGTATGGTACCCGGGGCGGGGCTCGAACCCGCACTCACCGTTCGGCGAAAGGGATTTTAAGTCCCTCGTGTCTACCAATTCCACCACCCGGGCTTGAAGTCAATGTTCCATAGTCTGGGCTTCGTTAAGCCTCGGAACCAGATGGGTATTGTTTTACCAATGATCCACCATTTAATTACAGTACTAATATACGAAATTAATTTTATAGTAAAAAATTTAGGGGCAACTTATTTGTTAAAATTATGAAATTAAGTGAGGTTTTGCTTCTGCCAATCCAGCATTGGTTACTACATTGTAAGTAGCATTTACCCAATAGTCCATGATATTATCTGCTCCTGCATAAGAGAATGCTGAACGAATTCCGTCTGTTAGACCGTTGATAATAAACTTGACACCACCTTTAAATGGAATAGTTGTAGACTCGCCTTCTACGTTTCTAGATTTCTGGCCATGTGTGACTTTAGTTTCTAGTGAGGCAGAACCACGATAGCGTTTGAATAGACCCGCTGGAGTTTCTAGGATAGCACCTGGTGATTCTTTTGTGCCGGCTAGTAGTGAACCAACCATTACACAATCTGCACCAACTGCGAGTGCCTTAGCAATATCACCTGAGGATTTAATACCACCATCTGCCATGATAGGTATTCCATTTGCATCTGCTATTTCAAAAACGTCTTCAATAGATGATACATTAGGTACGCCAAAACCGGTCTTAACACGAGTGGTACAGAGAGAACCTCCCCCAATACCAACTCGTAGACCATCCGCTCCCCAAGCAATCAGATCTTCTGCTGCTTCTGCCGTTGCAATGTTTCCAGCAATAACATCTGTCAACTCTGACAAATTTGCCTTCAACTCGGTAAGAGCGACTTCCATGTTTGAGTGATGTCCATGGGCAACATCAACTAAAATAATATTACATCCCGCTGCTTCTAGTTCTGCAGCTCGGTCGAGATAGTCTCCAACCACACCAACTGCTGCCATAATTGGCAAGTGTGCCATTGATACGTCTGTGTCTCTAAATGCTACTAGCTTTTTAACTTGTTTTACTTGTTCTTCAATTGACATAAATCTGTGTAGACAACCAACACCACCCATTTCCATTAGAGTAGAAGCCATTTCAAACTCTGTTACCGTATCCATACAACTACCTACAATTGGAATATCAATTGACCAGTTCCTGCTGACGCTGGTATGTAGTTTAATGTCTTGGCGAGATTGAACCGCTGAAAAATTAGGGATGAGCTGAATGTCATCGTAAGTAAGTGCCTGTCGCATTTTGATTTTAATTTAAGGAATGTTACAGTACTTATACTGTGGTGAATGTAAGAAGTTTCTTTTCTTGTCAAAAAAAGTTGTCCCTGGAGGGATCGAACCTCCACTCTTCTGGACCAAAACCAGACGTGTTGCCAGTTACACCAAGGGACATTTAATTAGTACTCCGACGGGGGATCGAACCCCGATTACCAGGATGAAAACCTGGCGTCCTAACCATTAGACGACCGGAGCAAACAAATTACCTCGGAGTAGCTGAGGCAATAATTGCTTTACCTCTACGAATTCTATTCTTTATCGTTTGTAGTGGTAAGTTATATTTATCGGCTATATCTTCGTACTTCATGTTGTTTAACAATCTGTCTTCTAAGATGCCTTTATACATTGGTTTTAAAGTATCAATGTTTTTTAGAACAGTTTCGTATTGATTCATGATATGATTATCTTCATCAATCCATTCTTGTTCTGATTTGTATTCCATCTCAACTAGTAGATCTCTAGCAGAAGTTTTAGATAAGTATCTTTCTGTATTGATACCATAATCTTTCATTGCATCAAGAGATCTTTTCTTGTTTCTTTGACGAATCCAGCCTAGACATTCGTTGAATGCAATTCTGTAAAGCCAAGTAGTAATTTGATACTGTGGATCAAATTGATCTATCTTAGTCCACATTTTAGTTAATGTGTTTGTTAGAATATCATCTGTAGCTTCATTATCTTTAACTACATTATAGATATAAGTTCTAAGACCTGGTCTCACTCTAGTATAAAGAGCTTTGTAATCTCTTTCTGATTTAGACTTGATGTAGTTTTCTGTAAGTTCTCTGTAGGATGTTTGTTTCTTTGGCATATATGCTTTTTTTAAAGGTTATTGTTTTTAATTACTGTACTAATATACGAAAAATATCTGACATAAAAAAATGTTTTGGCATTTATTTTGCAATTAGTTTGTCTCTCAATAGTATAATTACATGTTTTTATTAAAATTTACATTAATAATTAACATAATTCAAATTTTCTAGCTACCCAACCGTATTTTTCAATACTGTCTTCGTAAAATTCATCATCACCATACATAAAATATGCATCTGCTTGATCTAACCAACGTAAAGCAGTTTCTTTACAATCAGCACCAACAGACATTACATCTGCAACCGCTTTCTGAGCCCATGCTCTTTCATCAGCAGCTTGTTTTTCACTGATCGCAGAAAGATCATTGATAAAATCAGTTAATTCCTGAAAAGACCATTTGTGGAAGTTGTAACCTCTCGGTCTAAATCCGTTAACGTCCTTAAAAAGATCTGATACCCAACAAAGAGCGTCTTCGAATTGTTCTTGATTTGAAATAGAAAATGTAGACATGTTTATTAGCTTTTAATTTATACTACTAATATACCACAAATATTTGACATAAAAAAATCTGGGCTGAATTATTTTCAACTTATTTTCAATTGTTTACTTTTAATCTTAATTACAGCTTCTAAGTTTTCTAAAGAGGTATTTAAATAGTCTATTTGAATTTGATTAGTACATTCTATAGTTTCATAAAATCTGTTAACTAATGTAACGTACCTTTTGGCTCCTTCTAATTGTTGATAATTTTTACAGCTCATGATTACAGTATGCGCTTTTTTATTAATAACAAACAATTGATCAATATCTCTTTTGAATTCCATATTATGGTTTTAAATAATTA
>MDSX01100457.1_pt1 | contig 11717 bp, 13 predicted proteins | sample 811141 | NCBI WGS metagenome assembly MDSX01 (sample SAMN05326642, study PRJNA326480) | marine metagenome | isolation source: seawater | place: Atlantic Ocean: South East | collected 2010
GCCATCATAACAACACCAACTTGCATTGATAAATCAAGCATAGAGTTTGCAGCAGCTTTTATTCCACCTTCAGCATCTTCAAAACGAGGAATCATACTTGCTGCCATGACGATTCCCATCGTCTTCATACCAGCATTGTTATCTTTTATCTTCTTTTCTTGATCGTTATGACCCTTCGTTAATTTCTCGGTTGCCTTAGTCTGATCGTTAATTGCTTTTGTAGACGCTTGTGTTGCATCTCCTGATGCCCCTCCTCCAGACACTAATCCAAGACCGCCAGTTGGGTCGTGGCCGGGTTTGTGTCCATAATTATTTCTACCACTTCTAACAACTCCACCAGCAGCAAACCCAGCAACCCCGTGTTTGTTCATTCTATTTAGGTTGCCCATGCCGATCTGCTTGGCAGCGCCTTTATTTATAACAAACTCACCCGGAGTTAGCATAGCAGGAACAACATCGGACTTAGGAGTAGGACCACCAGAGTTTAGAGTAGCGGTTGCTCTTTTTTCTGACACCTGCAATTCTTTAAATATAGGTGTTAATTCTTTTATAGTTTCATTTGCAAGTTCGTTTTGAACTTTTTTGTTCATAGACGCTAAGTTTGGAGTACTAAAGAAAGACTTTGCGTCAGTTTTAGATTTTGAACGTATCCCAAACTGTTTTGCTATAGAAGAACCTAAACCTTGAGGAAAATCAAAAGGAGCATTAGGAGGATCTGTGTCAGGTACGCCAAATGGTGCGCCAGCATTGGTTAAAACTAATTCAAACAGGTTTCCCATAACCTGATCTATGTTTGTGCTCTTTAAAGCATCTGCTATGTTTTCAGTACCTTGTATTCCCAAGGAATTATTTATTTGTTTTGCGCCTTTTCTGGTAGTACTAACAACTCCGTCTAAAAGAGTATCTTCTAGTTTGTTTGCAGCTACCTTTTCAAGTGATCCAGCATCAATTCTAAAAGTGTTTCTTCTAGCATATTTTTCAGCAACAGCTTGATAGTTAGCCCCTGTTAATTGCCCCTTTTTCTTCGATTTGGTAAAATTAACCATTCCTGCGGGAAGGGATGCTCTAATCGCTTTCTGTAGATTGTCTTTTTTAATGAACCCTTTATATTGTTGATCTCTACCCTCTGGCGTTAAAAATGCAGCAGCGTAAATATCTTCATCTGCAAACTTGCTTGCTTTTAATTCCGCTTTTCTCTGAGCGGAAGTTAGTGGCGTCATCGTTCCTGCGCCTTTTTTGCCCCCTGTTATCGTTTTAGTTGGGTCTGCCACTGCTTGTTTTTTTCGTGCTGCTAATGCTTCCCTTAAAGTAGGAGATGGAGGACCATAACCATGTCTACCCCTTACAACTTGACCTCCAGCAGCAAAACCTGTAGCATTCATTCGAGCAAGATTATCAGCGCCTATTTTTCTAACACTATTCTTGCGAATTACAAACTCACCAGAAGTAAGCATTGCCGGAACTGTATCTGTGTTCCCAGTACCGGGAACCATACCTCCGCGATTCAATCCTATAGGACCGCCAGCATTTCTTCTGGCAAGCGCTCCACCTAAACCCTTTGCTCCAGCGCCTAGCAGACCAGCAAGTTTTACGCCAGCCATAGCACCCAGCAAAGGTATAATTGGTTTAAGTGCTTCTAAAACTTTACTCAGCGATTCTGCTAAACTAAGAGTGCTACGAACAAGAGTTTGAATAGAATTACTTCCAGCAATATCACGAATCAATGCTAGAAATCTTTCTCTTGTTTTCTCGAACTGAACTGCTAATGCTTGCTGTGCGGTAGCAGCATCTCTATCCAGAGAGTTTGCACCCTTTACTGCTGCTTGTCTTGCTCGTTCAGCAACTTCAAACTGTTGAATAAGTGGTATAACTTTACCAATCTGACGGAAACCACCAAGTTCTTCCGCGACTCTAACAAAAGTAATATCACCTTCTTCTAACCCTCTAAATGCAGCGCTCAGTCTTTTAACTGCTTCAAAAGGTCCAACAAACTTACCGCTTAGATCTGTAAGTTCAACACCAAATTGTTTAAGAAATTCTATAGTCTTAGGACGTTGAATACGTGTAAAGATAGTTCTAAGACCAGTTGCAATACTTTCTGCACTTTCACGGGTTGTCGCACGAACACTTGTAAACAAACCTATGAGTTCATTAAGTTCACCACCCGCAGATTTAAACACACCACCAGTACGGCGAACAGCAGAAATCAAGTCACCAGACTCGACAGCAAACTGACCAGCAACCGCATTGATAGCACCTAACTGCTCTTTAAGAGCGCCAACGCCTTTTCCAAACTGTGCCAGAATAGCAACCGCACCCTCTGCCGTTTTTGTTATATCATCAAACGTAGGAGCAAGAGTTGTTTTCGCAAGAGCATCCAAAGCAACATCTAGGTCTTTTGCTTGAATACCTGCTTGAGCAAGAATCCTACCAGTAGAAAGCAATGATTTACTGGAAGTACCTAAACTTGTAGAAAGTCTAGTAATCGTAGAAGAAAGACCATTTAACTGAGTAACAGTTTTCCCAGTGACTTGGGAAATCTTGACTAACTCTCTTTCAAACTGTATAGCATCTTCTATGCCAGCAGATAGTTTATTACTAAAGAGAGTAACTGCTCTGGTTGCAATAGAGAATGCCGCGAATCTCCTGAGAGATACGGCAAAAGTTTTCCCTATATTAGCACCGCTTTTGTTTAGTTTCTGAGTAGCAGAATTTAGAGTGTTAACTTGTCTAGATGCTGCTGCTGTTTGTACATTTACATTTACATTAACACCCCTGAGCTGCCTCTGCATTTGAGAGACAACTTGTCGAGTGTTTGATGGAGCTCTAAGCTGTAACTGAGCGGTTAGTAAAAATCTAGCCATTTAATTTCTCTTGGTGTTATGACCAGACTATCCATTTAACCTTTGGCTGCGGGGGTGGTCCTTTTCTTTGTTACCCTCTTTTTAGTTGCCGCAGGTTTTTTCACTTTCTCATAGTCTACTTGAATTATATAATTACCATCTTTGTCCATTGGGTTTCCTTCTATATCAATTCTATTTCCTTTTTCGTCGATATAGTGACCAAATTCGTTTATTCTTCTACCTTCTGTGTCAACAAGTTCTTTTTTCTCGTCAACGAGACTTCCGTCTTCATTTAGTAGATCAAAATGCTTCAAAAACTTATTTTCTGGCAGGGAATCTTCTATGCTGGAATCATAACCATGAATCATCTCTGCTAGAAGCGAACCAGCAGAAAAAGCAATATCGTCTGCCGATTTACTACTGAAATCGTCTATACCATTATACACTCTTTCTCCGTTTTCGTAAAAAGTACAGTTCGCAACCAGAAAATCAAATCTGGCATTATCCGCAAGTGACTCTGCGGTATTTTGCTCCATTTCTATTCTTTTTACCATCAACTGCTGGAGTTCTATTCTCAAAGACCTCATTTCTATTGCTTTTTTCACCCCATCAGACAGGGGTAGTTTTTTCTTGCCCGTTCCTAGATAAATTTCTTTTTCTAAGTCCAGTAGTTTTTGTGTGATTTCTGCTTGTTTTTTGTCGTGATTTTTTGTCCATATCCCCCTATCACTCAAGAAAGAACTCAACTCATCTTTAGTTTTAATTCCGTCTTCAATGCACTCTGTAAATATTTTTGCCTTGTATCTATCTGCCCTTCCCACAACATTGCCATTTGGAGAAGTGACGTATATACCAACTTGCTTGTCGCCCACTTGGACCTTTGTTTCTTTTTTCATTCCTTATCCTCTTTAATTTTAACTGGAATATTGTTATTATACCTTAACCATTTAATTTCATACTGACTTAGTTCAGCATCAACATTTTTTGCCTGAGTATTACCTTTGTCTAAAATCTCTTCCCTAGTCTTTTGATAAATATCGTACATCGTTCTTTGTTCTGGCGTTAGAGACTCTAGGTCTCCTTCCCAAAGAAAACCAAAATGTTTCTCTATAGAACTTAAAGAACCTATCATCGTAGTGATTACTTTTTTCTTTAAAATTTTAGACAACCTATCTTTAGACTCAACGCCGAATTTCTCTTGTTTTACTTTCTTGTATTCTGCGTGTTGTCTAATTAGATTGTTATAATCATCCATATCATCTCCTAAATTGATTTCTCATACCTTCTGTTTGCATCCTTTGTGCTTTTAGTTTTTCATCTGCAAAATCAAGTTGACTTGCGCTTCCTTTTGATTTGATAACCTGTTCTCTCTGTTTTTTGATTACCGAACTTTCAAATGAATTTAAACTATCTATCCTTCTTCTGTCTTGTTTTGAATTTGCCATCAAGTAAACTTCTTGAGCTCCAGCAACCTTGGGGTTTAGGTTATCAACCTCACTTTTAGACCTTTCTTCGTCTCTCTTTTTCCCCTGAACTAAAAACCAACCGTCTAACATATCATCATCTTTTATAATATCGTCTTGTGGGCAGTCCATAGACTCTTGTACGTTGTCATACATCTTAGACCAAACCATTATATTTTTTTGATCGTGAGAAAGTTCCCTACCTCCGTTGTTAAAAAGCGAAACTGAATTAGTATCGTTTAAACTCCAGATGGTTCTCCAAGGTTCATTTCTTGCTAATTCTCTTATCTGCTGCTCTGCTAGAAATAAAGAATAATATTTGCTAGAAACTAAATCCACTGGCAATTCTTCAAAATCATACAACTCACCCTTACAAAATGTGCATCTTTTTAAAAACTCTGATATCTTTTCTACTGTTGCTATTCCTTCGCAAGTGTTATTGTAGTATGCTGACTTTTTTTGATTTAGTTTGCTAACCTCAAGTTCTGTATTCCTAATTTCAGATCTAACTCGTTCTCTTGATTTTATGGAGTTTCTTGCATTGTATATATCTATTTTTAAATCTTTTACTTTTTGTTGATACATTTTTAAATCAGCGTCTTCATTGTAAGACCACAGATTTTTTTCTACCATCCAAAAAACCATCTCTTCGTTAGTCTTAAAACCTTCGTCTAAAGAAGATTCCATACCATCCATATACGCTTTATTTATATAATATTCATCCTCTATTGTCGGACTCAATATTTCTAACTCTTGCTTAAAAATTTGAATCCTATACTTTCCATTTCTTATCCTAGATACAAAATAATCCCGCTCATGTTGCTTCATACAAAACCTCATGGCGGGATTTATTTATATACATTTTTTATCCTTTCCTTACCACAAAAACTCGCTGTCCTAAAAGCTATCGCTATAAGTGGTTTTAAACAACTGAAACATCAAGGTCGTTAAAGTTAATGAAACTATAGGTCATCGTTGCGTTTCCTCCGGTTGCGTCTCCTCCACCATAAGAAACACTTTGGAGTCTATTCTTACCACCTAGATCGAATTTATAACCAGCGCGAGTCAGGAACATAATTGATTCTTCCGAGGTGTTGTTTCCTTCAAACTTGGTTCCAGCTAGGGCTGGGTCTCCTGTCTCAATCGCTTTGATGAAATCACCAGAAACAGAAATTGCTTCAATCTCACAACTAACCTCAACAGGGAACTGTGCAGGTCTGTAGTAAGGAATCTTTTTACCCAACTCAAAAACTTCTTCTCTATTGAAGTCACTACTGATTGACACACTTTGAATATGAGCGGTATTTCCACCAAAAACCGAAGTAGGAATACTGGAACTAGAAATTAGTATATCTTCTCTTCTTTGGATACCACCACTTGTAAGAGTGGTAAGCGCAAGAGGTTCATCAGTGCCATCAAAACTCTCTATGTCAGCAGCACTTCCGCTGTTAAATATGCTACCATCTGTAAGCCACTCTTTGTGGTTTCCAACAAGAGTAATACTCTCTGTAGAATTACCTTCAGTTGGTAGACTGTAGGAGATACTAGAAACATACATTCCAGTACACTTGACTTGAGAACTAATGTCACCACTTGCCTCTGCCGAAGCAACATTATCAAAAGCTTCCGAAAAGATACCAAGAGCAACATTACATCTTTGCTTGAGTCTGTTGAGGAGTCCTTCTCCACCACCCGCTGCAACACCCGTTGTCGCAAGATGATATATAAGCGGATAACCGTCTAGCACTTTTTCCATAGTGATTTCAACGTCAGGTACACCTTCTATGTTTTCATAGATTTCAATCTGACCCAACTCGAAAGCTTGCTCAAGGTTGAAGTTGGTGGTAATACCAACACTTTGAACACCATGAACGGGAACTACAGTGGTCAAGTCAGTGCCAGTAGGACCAACTCCCACTGCCTGACAGGAATATATGATTCTTTGGTTATTAGTCACAGCCATGTTATCTCTCCATATTAAAAGAAGTTTTCTATTTATTATACACAAAAATGGTCATATTTTTAGATTTATCAGTTCTGTCTTAAATCTAACAATTCCACCATAAATATCTGATGCCACCGAGGTCATGTTTTCCACTATAGTATCTGTGAACCTGAGTCTTAATCCTACGTGCTTTGTAAGCAGATCTGGATATCTCAAAGCACCGGAAACAGGAACGCCACGGTAATCTAAGGGATAATCACCACTAGCAGAAACAGAATTACTATTTAACAAGAAAATAGTTTTATTGCTCTGAAGTGATATAATATCCACAAGTTTATTTCTGGTCATTTCGTCCTCTGCTATGCAGTGAAATATTACATCTGTATAAATCCACTGACCACCTCCTAATCTAAATCCCTTGAAGGATCTCATTGGTACTATTTCTACTGCCACAGCAGGAAGTTGAAGTCTTGCTTCTGGCGGTATATTCCAGTCTCCTTTGTCTTTTTCATAAAAACTGCTAGTGGGTTCCATAGAGTCGGTCTGAACTTCTCTCAACCAAGGAACATCATTAGCATAAACAACATTTATCCATTTGTAACTAAATTCAGCTTGAACCACGGAACCTGTAGGTATAGCGCTATCAAAAATAACTTTTCCATTGTAATGATCTATGTGGTGAGCATAAGTACCAGCAGAATCATTTGCGTGAAAAACTCCATCTACGTAAATACCAGAAACTCCGGGATTTGTATTATCCGAACTAACTAGTGGAGCAGGCGAATAGTTAACACCACTTTGCCAAACCCAATTTGATCTAAAACCTTCCCATACCTGCCCCTCAAAATAATTAGGATCAGAAGATAGTCTTAGTTTACTGTAATCTTGGTCATAAGGCGATTGTTCAGCATATGTGACATTATAATAATTACCAACACCCAACAATGCCCAATCAAAGTATTCTATAATCCCATCCTGAATTTCATTATTCAAGGTGCTTTCTTTTATGTCTGTTATACCTTTTAGTTTCAAATAATCAGGCACTTAACACCTCGCTTAAAATACTTATAACTTTTTGTTCTCTGGAAACCAGAGATCTCGTTATAAAATTATTATTTACAGTACCGGAAAACTGAGGATTGACTCTAAAGGAACCTCCTTTTTTCATAGAACCTACGCCAGACCTTCCATCACCGGAGGTAGAGTAGGTGTATCCTATGATAACAGTTGAGTTACCTTTTGTTAGCAACCAGTCTAACCAGTGTAAATCTTGCCCTTTTTCTGTCACTACATGACCTTCTGGCAGTCCTAATAAATTACGAAGGTCTGATGGTTGAAAATTAAACTCTATTTTGCCAGTAAGTTTGTTGTTTATTTTTGATATTTTTATCTCTGCTGAATTAACAATACTACTAACTATCGCCTCGACAGCACCTTTTGCGTCTATGTTTCTTAATCCGAACTGAGAGTTGAGACTGTTAGGAATTCCTTTTTCCATTAGACTTTGCATCTCTGGCGTTGCCGTAATCCAGAAACGAACTGCTCTTTTAAGTTTAGCTTCTACTTTTCTTTTTTTCTTTGATATTAGTTCGTTTATAGACTTAGCGATTGCAGCATGTATGGTTTTGGTTATACTAGCATCGCTACCTAATAGTTTTAAAGTTATCATGTTATTCCCAGAAACAACCGAAGTATCTATCTTGCCCTATACCCATTGGAAACGGTTCGCCTTTTTTCTGAAACCTAAACTCTCTCAGTTCTTTTATATTTTTGTGTACAATTATCTCTTTTGCTCTCATTATCTTAGGAAGGTCTTTAGCAAAGAAAATAGTTTGAACCCCCCTTTCCGGCAAAACAATGTTGCCACCCGGATTTACCCAACTTTTACTATCCCAGTAAACCTTTAATTTGATATCTTCTACTTTCTCCACTTCTCTGAAGGTTTTGTCTGCTCTCTTATGATTGCCACCCCTCCTTCTATGAGAATTTATAGATCTATTGTCTGGGATATTATCATATGAATTATCAATTACTTCAACTTTTTCAATATATACTAACTGACATGTAACTCCAAATATATTAAATGTGGAGTCAACAACGTCATAGTATTTGTCGAAAACTGATTGAGGTATAGTAATTGGCATCTGATTAGTCCTAGTTTGCAGTGTCGCCACTATAGTATCTTACATCATCAAATCTAGTGTCTAGTCTCGTATGTAAAGTACCAGAAGGAACGAATGAATTTAAATCTGGATCTCTCTTAGAAGTCGAACTAATTGAAGTTTGACTTTTTGTTTGGTATACCACCATTGATCCATTCTTTATTGAGTTTGAATTAATGACGGGTTTTAGTACGTCTGACATTTTTCTCTCCGATTGTTACGATAATTGAATTTTGACCCAACTTGTGCCATTAGCTATCATCAAATAATTGTCACTAGTGCTAAATGCTAATACTCCTGCCTGATCCGCCGATATATTACTTATAACTGCCGCTTGATTAGCGAATGTAGGTATCGCTAAATTTCCGCTACTATTTATTATTTGAGTTACGCCTTGTATGTCATCAAATCTAAGAAGTCTAAATGAAGGATAGTCTTCCGTACAACCGCAGGTTCCAGAAGGTCCAGCAAAAACTCTAGCAGGCGCCTGCTTTTTAAAACCCATGTACTCATTTACGACACCGCTTAATTGAAGACATTCTTCAATATTTGTACTTTCTGTGTCTATAAACTCATTTTGTTGAAAGGGGATTGTTTGTCTACCTCTGACGGCTACATTTTCTCCAGAGAACATAATTCCAGAGTTGCCAACTATTAAACCAGAAGTATTTACTTGAGAATACTCTTGAGGACCACCTATATCAACAGCATAGGTGGGAGAACTTTTTCTTATTCCTAAAAGGTTAGAATCTGAGTTCCATATTATATTCTCGTCGTAATTCAGTATCTGGTTAGACTCCCAGAACGCTAATCCGCTACTCTTGGGTTCTTTGAAATCTTGAAGTCCACTTGCAGTAAATACAGAAAATTTTCCGGGATGAGTGACGTATACTTCTTTTACACCCGCTAAAAAATTAACATTATTGTTACTGTCTGTGCTTTTGTGAGCAGATCTTTCTAGTCGATCATATACTCCGTCAGTATGAAAGACGCCGGACCCCACTTCATAATTCGTGCCGTCTGAAATAGCGTAATAAAGAATATCTCCAGATGAATAAGCGCTGTCAAAACTACTAAACCCCTGAGCAGCACCGTCTAACGTAAGATGCCCAGTACCAGTATCTCTACTGGTTTCTTTTATTCTGTCATTTAGTATGATTATAGACATTAGGAGACAGTTACAGTTGGAGGAGTGCCAGATCTAGATCCCGGTTCAAATCCATAGCATACGAGATCACAAACCGATCCATCTACAAAACTATTGTCGTCTTTTTGTATATGGTAGGAAATTGTTCTTAAAGTCGTTCCGTCGTCCCCAGTTCTGTAAAAACAACCAACTGTATTCAAGTCAAAGTCATCTCCGTTAGAAGCAGAACTTCTAGCGTTTGAGTTTGCTACGGCAGCATAATTATTGTTCATAAAAGTGCCGCTGGTAAATGTTATAGTGTATTTACCCTGAGCTGTTCTTTCTATACCGCTAATATTATGATAACTTAAAACCTCTGGGGTTGCAGAAGCTGTAAATCTCAACCAAGCTTTAGCAACTCCATGAAAACTGTCAGTACTTGAAAGATCCTTGTTGAACTTCAAACTGCCGGAAGTTCCAATCTCAACATCGTCATACTGGTAATTTGTGTCAGAATCTAAATTTGATACAAATCTAAACCCTCTATCTGAGTAACTATAGGGCGAACCATCATCTAGAACGCTGCCGGAAGAGTTAATCCAGTTATTATCCATTCCAAGATTGCCCTGCATCTTTTTAGACCCAGTTCTTGGAAGATATTGAGTATGTGCGTTATCACTAGAACTTCTACCAGAAAGTTCGTCATGGTTTATTCCCTCTGGACCCAACCAAGGTCTCACCTGAAGTTTAGTTCTTTCAGACTCAACCGGAGAATTAGGGAAAGAAATACCAGATTCTGGGATAAACATTCCAGACCCGCCTGATATTGTCGTTGCTTTTACAGCATTAAAGAAAGGAAATGCAGTCTCTGTGTCCCCGCTGGCAACAACTTTATTTATGGAAAATGCAATATCCTCCATATTTTCTCTAACATCTGCGGCAGATATTAAACCGGCGTTATTGTCTGCTAGGTCACACTTTATACTATCAATTAACTGACCGGAGTTCAGCTGAGACGGTGTTCTTGAGTCACAAGTCATTTTTATCTCTCCTAATAATTAAAATAACCACCGGATCTGTGGTCTGTATTGTTTCTGGTTATCAAATCGGAACCGGGGGCATAAGGTCCAAGTATTGCATGACCAGCGATACTGCTTCCAGCTCTATATTCTAAAAGTAAATTTTCGTACTTTTCACACAAATCTTTGTATAAAACTGTGAGGGTTTGTGTTACACCTCTAAGGTCAATTGCAGAAGGTCCGTCCTTGATGGATATTGCGTTCCCGGACTCGCTTCTTATTTCACTTCCTATAATTATACACGCAGCCCGCAAGGAAGACAGTGTTATAAACGGATTGTCTTTTGTAGCAGCATTTGTGGGGTCAGGAGAAAGTAAACAAGTTTCTACGTTTATGTCGTAAGTATTGTTAAAATCAACGTTCATTATCATTAATTGTGACGCAACCAATATAGAAGTTTCTATTCTATGATCACTATATTTATAGGAATCGGGATCTAAATCGTTTACTAAGTGTCTAACAATTGTAGACATTTGACCTTGCCAGCTCATATTTACCTCTATAAATTACAGTGTACTTTGAACGTATGAATATCTGTATAGAAAGTCCCACTACCGCCACCAAGAAAAACTCTGCCTTGGAGCTTGTAGTTTCCAACTTCGTCTAAATCCCCCGCAACCGCATCGTAGTACATAACCCCCGAAACTGAACTCCCGTCGTCTAACCTAAGAGCAGATCTATTTGCAATGGTGTCACTGGGTTTTCTAAAATCTACCTGTAGCGCAGTAGCACCGGAAATATTGACAAAATCCGAATCATCTTTTACTGTTAGTAAAAACCTAGTACCTATGTCGTTTTGGTGTATCTCGCTAGCCATTTATTTATCCAACTTACTTGTTTTTATCTGTGATAAATGATTCTTCTATATTAATATACACTATGTCTTCATGTTTTTGTTTAATTTGAAAATCTTCAATCAATTGCTGATCTATTGATATATCATACTCTACAACTTCCCCGTTAAACGTCTGAGTCATTTCTTCAGACGTACATAGAGGAAATTCGCTATAACAAACACCTACAAACATTATACCGCCGGATCGTTAATAGTGACGCTTGTGTCTACAGAGTTAGCTGCTTGCTGTTTTGCAAGTCTAAC
>MDSX01022946.1_pt1 | contig 11716 bp, 14 predicted proteins | sample 811141 | NCBI WGS metagenome assembly MDSX01 (sample SAMN05326642, study PRJNA326480) | marine metagenome | isolation source: seawater | place: Atlantic Ocean: South East | collected 2010
CACGGATATCCTGAAGTTAAATTAACTGGTAAAAGAAAAGATATCGAAAAGGTTTTAGCTGATGTATGGGGTCCAGACTCAGTTTCTGATTATGAAGATTACTTTGAATCAGTAGTTACTGAATCAGACGAACCTAAGTGTACTAATAGAAAGGGACACCTATATAAACAAATCGATAAAGATGGAACAGTAGAATGTACACATTGTGGTTTAAGAAATTCATTAAGTGAATCGGTGGTTACTGAAGCCGAAGTTACTTCTGATGAAGAATTTAAAGAATATGCATTCACTGTATTACAAAAAGCATTTGGCGATGAATTCGAAGAAGCTAAAGCACAAGAAGTAGTTGATGGTTTAATTGCTAAACACACAGGAGATTACGGCGCAATGGTAGGGGCATTAACTAGTTCATTAGGACAGTAATAAACAAGATAAATACATTATGAAGATTTTTACTAATTTTAATGAATTTATGACTGAACGTTTGCACGTCAATGCATTTGAATCTCTTATTTTAGAAGGTGGAGCAGCGGGACACATGTCTCACCCGTTTGATGAAAAAGATTTAACATTCGGAGATTTTAAGAAAATTATAGAAGCAGGTTTACAAGGTGAATTAAATTTTGAAGAAGAAGCAACTGAAAAAACTGACGGTCAAAATGTATTTGCAACCGTTCAAGATGGAGAAGTAAAATTTGCTAGAAATAAAGGTGGATTAAAAGATCCAATGGACCTTGCTACTTTTAAGAATAAGTTTGAAGGACATCCAAGTAAATTAGTACAAGATACTTTTCAATTTGCTGCAGAAGATTTAGCAAACTCATTAAATAAATTATCCTCTAAAGATTTAGAAGTTTTCGATAACGGTAAAAACTGGATGAACATGGAGTTAATTTACTCCAAGAATCCAAATGTTATATATTATGATCGTGACGTTATTCAATTTCATGGTATAAAGAAAACCGATGGTGAAGGTAATATTATCGGAGATGACAATAAACCAGCAAGATCAATCGCGAAAGCAATGCAAGATCTTAAAGTTAATGTTGGTAAAACATTTACAGTTATTCCACCTCAGGTTATTAAAATAGGAAAGGATTTAGATTTTGAAAAGAACAAGTCTAAATTTATTAAACAAGTAGAAGTACTCAGAGATCGTTATAGATTAACAGATGCCGATCAAGTTTCAAGATATCACGAAATGTGGTGGAGAGAAACAATAGATACAAATTTCCCTGATTTACAACAAGACTATAAAGAAGGTTTATTATTAAGATGGGCTTATGGAGATAAGAAGTCTTTAAATATGAGAAGCCTTGCAAAAGAAATAGGAAAAGATGAAGCGACTTCTGTTAAGAAATTTGACAAAGAAGATGTTAAAAAGAAATATAAAGAAAACATTAGACCATTTGAAGATTTATTCTTAGAATTAGGTAGCGTTATTCTTAAGAATGCAAGTAATTTTGTTGCTGCTAATCCAGATAAGGAAATGCAGAGACTACATAATCAAATTAGAACTGAGGCTGAATCTATCAAGAAAACAGGTGGAGAAGATCAAGTTAATAGGGTGATGTCAGAATTAGAAAGACTAGATAGAATTGGAGGTATTGAATCAATTATACCAACTGAAGGAATAGTTTTTGTGTACAAAGGAAAAACAATGAAATTAACAGGTACTTTTGCTGCTATTAATCAATTAATGGGAATTATTAAATACGGTAGATAAAATTAAAATAATATGGCATTACAAAATATAAAAACGCATTTTGAATCAACTAACATCAACGACTTTAAAAAGATGTTAGACAATATTTGTGTTGTGTCCGAAAAAATTCAAGCATCTTCGTTTCATGTCAAGAGAACAGAGACTGGCTTTAATTACTACAAAAGCGGATCAAAAAACGAAATGACTAAGATTGATAGAACACTGGTTAAATATTACGAAAATGCCATCAAATATTTTAAATCTATTCCAAATGAACAGGTGGAATCTATGCCTATTGACTGGAAATTTGGCTTTGATTATATGACAGAAAATAAAACAATAGATATTGAATATGAATTTCTACCAAAGAATAATTTAATTCTAACACATATTCAAGTTTTAAATCCTACAAATCCAACTCAAATTAAAAAAGTAATTAGAGATCCAAAAATTTTAAATAAATGGGCAGATATACTTGAAGTTAATAAGCCTCCTATTATTTTTGACGGAGCATTATCTGGTTCTCAAAAAGAAGACTTACTTAATTTACTCCAACTTTCAGTAAATGAATTTAAACAACAATTTGAACAATTCTCTTTTACAAGAAAAATATTCAACATATTCAATAACGGTTTATCTGCGCCTACTCTTAATTACAATTTAGATAAAGAAATAGATGGACTTATAGTTAATTTTTATGAAGGTAAAACACCTAAAAGTTTTAAACTAGAAAGATTTGACAGGGAACAAAAGCAAGAAAGACAAGCATCTGACATGTATCAGCTTTCTATTTTAGATTTGGTTGAGTTTATGACAAATTACGATTTAAAAAAACATCAAATAGTTTCTGAGAATGCTGATGAAAGATATATTGAAATTATGTCATATTTTTTTAATGAATATGTTGAAGAAAACGCGACTAAATATATAGGTACTAATTTTAATTCGGCTGATTTTGCAAATAATAAGTTATTTGAATTAAATCCAACCTTTATATCAAACGAAAAAACTATTTCTCTTATACAAAATGAAGTTTTAGCAGAGTTGTTTAAAATAACTTTAGGTAGTTTTAGAAAAAAGAGAACTAAAGAAACCAACATTATTAATGCAGATTTGATGTCACAAATTAACGAACTTGTAGATGCAATCGAATCTAAAGTTATGTTAAAAACAAATGAAGAAGACATCATGAATTTTAAAACATATTTAAATAGTCAAGATTTAAAACACCAAACTAGCCCTATTTTAGAAGCGTTAAAGGTAGATTATCCAGAACATGGCAAGAAATTAGTTAATATGTTTGTTGGTAGATTCCAACCATTTACACTAGGCCATGCTAAAGTAGTTGAAGCTATTCATAAGCAAAATGGTCACCCGGTTGTAATCTTATTAGTAAAAGCTAAGAACAAGAAAAAAGAAGATGCATTTAAGAGACCTTATGATGAGGAAACTCAAGTTGCAATGATCAATAGATTAAAATCCAAATATCCAATTGAAGAAGTTTTTGTAATTCCAACCGGTGGTATTGACACTATGTTCAATGCAATGAGGCCAAAATACGAACCAGTATTATGGGGAACCGGAAGCGACAGAATGAAAACTTATGGATTTCAAGTAGATAAACCAGAATATAGAGAGGATCTTGGTGTTAGAACTGATTTTGGACTTTATGAAATACCAAGAACTGGTAAGAATATATCAGCAACGCAAGTAAGAAACGCAATGTTAGATGGCGATGAGAAGCTATTTAAGAAGCTAACGCCTAAGCCAGTACATGATATGTATAATGAATTAAAATCTAAATTAGAAGATTCTATGGGAGTATTGGCAGAATCAATAGAAACAGAATTCTTAACATTCGATACATTTATTAAGAATATATAAACTATAAAGAAATATAATAAAAAATAATGGCAAAAATATTTTACGTAAGAGAAAGATCTGGAGATTATACTCAGGTTAATTTTTTTAAAACAGAAAAAGAAGCATTAGAATATGGTATATCTGAATGGCCAAACTTCGATATGTTTGGTGACCAAGATAGCGAAGAAGATTCATATGATGTGGAAGAGGATGCATGGTGGGTTGGAGACTCAATAGACATTAAAAAAGGAGTTTTATTTTATTTTGAAGAAGGTATGGTTTATGTAGAAGAAATGGACGATGACTCTGCAAGAGAATACGTTAAAGAAGATCTTGGATCAGATGGTGCAGCTCTCTTCTTTGAGAGTTTCAAAAAAGGCATGTATGGTTACTTAGGTAATGGTGCAGATGGAAGAGGTTACAAATGGGAATGGACAGGATCTGAGCTCGATGAATCAATACAAGAAAGAAATATAATCGTTAAAAGAAAATATACTGAAAACCATCCAGCAAAATCTGTTGGTAAAGCTGCTAAAATTAGAAATAAAATGTTAGAAGCTGCAGCAGATGGTAAAATTACACCAGAAGAATTCAATACTATTTTAAGAGAAATGTCAACAGACACTTCGAGATGGATAAGAAGAAATTCTAAATTTTTTAGCATTTCAGAAAAATCAGTATCTTTATCTAAAACAGGTAAAAGAATATTAGACAATCTTAATAGAAATTTAGTAGTTAACGAACGTGCATCTATTATCACAAGAGCAAACGCCAAAGCCGAAGAAATATTCGGAGAATTTGGCATAGTAACATTAGACTATGACCAATTAAATCAAGTCATAGATGTTAAAAAGGCAGATAAATTATCTAAAAAATATGGAGAAGATAGTTTTATGTCATTGACAGAAATAGAAATGGAAGAACTATTAGAGAAGAATCCTAGATTATTAAAAGAAAATACATCAAATATAAAAATGGAAACACCAAAAAACAAAACAACATTTGTTTACGAAAGCTTTAGTGAATTCGTAAATTCATTATCTAATGAACTAGTTACTGAAGCGTTCGGTTCGCAAAGACTTGCTGAACTATTTAGAGGAAAATCTGGTAAATTAGATAAACATTTAGCAAGCGCATTTTATGGTTCTACTAAAGTAGCATTAGACAAAGTACAAGATGAGGATCTTATTACTACGGACCCACAAACTGCATATAAAGCAAAACAATCAAATTCTATTATTTTTTATATTTCAGACAATGAAAAAGAAAACCCACATGCACCCTATGATGCGTATGTAGGTAATAAAACTATTCCAGGTGGAGGTTATTTATTAGCCGTTACTTCTGGTGGTAATAAATTCTATGATCAAGTTTGGTCATCGTCTAGTAGATATGGCCGTGGAAAGAACAAGGATAGAAACCTTAAAGCAGTAGATAATAATCCAACAGATTCTATAGGTATTGGTAAAAAATACAAAGGATGGGATGCAACTGGACTCTACAATGTAAAGAGAATTGCAGAAGTTGCAGATAGAGCTATTGTTATCAATGTTGATTTATTACAACAAAAGTATTCAACTGCGAATAAAAGATCAGATAGAGCAGCAGCAAAATCAGGAGCTACAGCATTTAAATCACATGAAGATTTTAAATCTGAAAACAAGAAAAGATACGAAACTATTTTAGCGAACAATGCGGCTAAATTGCCACTAGATAAAATGGTCTCAGATGCAATTGATGTTTTAACAGCACAAATCCAAAATGGATTAAAAAAAGGTGAGAAAACCAAATATGGTGAAATCATGATTGGAACAAACAAAAGAGGATCTGTTGTTAAATTAAGAGATGCTTCTAATCACATGTCAAATATCTTAGATGACTATTCTAGATACTGTGATTATGTTAGACAAGGTGAAGAATCTAAAGAAAGATACGGTGCAGCTGAAAACTGGTATGAAAGAGAAACTAAAAACTACGCTAAGAATATCAAAGACAGAATTAATAAAATCAAAACATTTGATTACGCTTGGTAAAAATTTAAATTAAAACAAAATAAACAACTTATGAAATTATATTACACAATGGGTATAGACTCTAATGCTGGTGGAAATAACTATGCAAACGTCATGTCATGTTATTTCTTTAAAACTGAAGAAGAGGCTAAAGAAAAAGAAGAATTTCTCCAAGGATATGGTGAGGAAACTGAAATAGGTAGCTTTAATGGCTCTAAGGGGTGGCTAGTCGCTTGGGGTACTGCTTTTGATGATGTTAGGATAGAACCAATGGCTGAAGCTAAAGCTAAAAAACTTTGTGCAGATTGGACTACCTTATCTATGGCACTAGATGTAGAAGGCGGTGAAGACGAAGAATCGCGAGCATTTTATTTCAAAAAATTTACGCCTGACTCTTACTGTACTACATCAGTAGATGCTTCTGCAGGTAGAGGCTTTAAATGGCAATTTGATGATTACAGTGAAGAAATTAGAGAATCTGTTAAGACTACTTTTAAATACGTACCAACATTTGAATCATTTATGGGTGGTTTACAAAAATTAAATGAAACACTTGATAGTAGCTGGGATGAATCAAGAGAAGGCGAACCTACTCCAGCTGATGAAAAAAAATGGGCTCCAGTCTTAAAAGCGTTTAAAGTTAGAAAGATGGAAGACTTAACTTGGCTTGCTCAAGCTATACCTGATTCTGATGATTTTCATAATAATTCAAAGGTAGTTAAAAGTTTTAAATTAAAATCTACAGGTGATGGCGGATATGAGTGGCAAGACCCACATGGTAAGGTTGATTTTGATATATTAGAATATAAAGGTTTACTTATAGGAGACCACTCAGATGAAATGAGATACCAAGGAACATTAGTTAGAACAAAAGATGTTAAAGCTTGGGAAGCTATTTACAAAGAAGAAGGTTCTGAAGGTTACTTATACTAATCGAACTAATCATAAAAACTAATTATGCCTAGTACCTCAATTGCACAACAAAAATTAATGGGAATGGCTTACGCTTTAAAAAAGGGTGAGCTAGATCCTAAAGATGCTAGTGTTGAAGTACAAGAATTAGCAGATTCAATGACTCTTAAACAACTCAAAGATTTTGCAAGTACAAAACACGATGGCCTTCCACAATATGTAGAAGAAAATATAACTCCAGCGGCAATGGCTGGTATGGGACCAGTTGTATTGCCCGGAAATGGAACTTTAGGCTCAGGTGATGTACCTGCAGGACAAGGTGATGCAGAAGAAGAATATAAGAAAAAGAAAAAGAAAAGAGAACAGATGAAAGAAGGTTTTAAAATCATAAATACGTTTTCAGATTTTTTATTAGAAAAAGAAGATTTCGTAGTTTATCACAATACATATTCTGCTACAATCGATGCAGTTGAAAAATATGCAAATGATAAAGGATACGAATTGAATCAAGAAGAATATGGAAATGCATATGTAGATGCGTTTTTCAAACCAAAAGAAGGTTCAACTAAAAAAGATACCCTATCTCTTTTTAAAAAAGGCAAAGAACAAAAAAAGGCATTACATATTCAAATATACGGAAGACAAAATAAAAAATTTGAATTAAACATGTACATAAATTAAAGTTTAAAATATAAGTTTTATTAAAAGCCGTGTATTTCATGGCTTTTTTTATGTAAATTAATTTAAAAATAATTCACTCCGGATTTTTTTATGTCAACTATTTGTGGTATATTAGTAGTATAATTATGGAAGACAAGAGTAAAAAATTAAAAGAAGTAAATCTAACACTACAAGAGTGGTTAGATGCTTTGCGTATGCCTACTCCTGTAAGAAACAAAAAGAAATATAGACGTAAGAAGAAGCATAAAGGTAAAGACGATGAGTAAAATTGTAGTTATAGGAGATATTCACGGACACGATAGTTGGAAGAAACTTATCGAGTTAAATCCTGATGCTACAGAGTTTGTATTCATCGGAGATTACTTTGATTCGTTCTCAGTTTCACATGCTGAACAAATCTTTAACTATAAAGAAATTATTGCATGGAAAGAATCTACTGATGTTAAGGTAACGATGCTGATCGGTAACCATGATTTTCACTATATGTCAGAATGTGGTGGTCGATATGGCGGTTACAATCGAATGTTCGCACCTGAAATTGGTGAACTCTTAAGAGAGACTAAAGGACATCTACAAGTAGCATATCAAGTAGATAAGTTTTTATTTACACATGCCGGTGTTTCGAAAGAATGGTATGAAGCCAATTTCCCAGAAGCTGGTAATATTCCAGAACAGATTAATGATCTTTGGTCTTATGATAAAAGATCATTCAACCATAGTGGCATGGAAATGTACGGTAATTATGATGGTGAAGGTCCGATGTGGATTAGACCTCAGGCCCTAAGACGTAATCCTCTTGATAATATTATTCAAATTGTAGGACATACTCACATGAAGGCAATCGATTATGATGATAATCACTATTTTATCGATACACTTCCATATGAATACATGACAATTGAAAATGGCGTTCCAGTCATTTATGAACTTTAAATATGGTAATCTACGTAGCACCACCTCGAGGTAAAAAAGAAAAAGAGACATGTTTGTCTTGGCTAAATCATTTCGGACATGAAGTTATTTGGTTAGATCTAAGACGTAAAGTCAAGGGTCCACTATTACTTTGCGGTGGTGCTGACATAGGAAAAGACCCAGAAAGAGATAAGAAAGAATTCATTTGGATTAAACAAGCGCTTGATGGTGGACATAAGATACTAGGATTGTGTAGAGGTATGCAAATACTAAATACATATTTTGGTGGAACAGTGGTTGATTTAGAAGACACTATTGTAGAAGAGCATAAAGCCGCTAACTTTGCAGAAAATGTAGATCATAGTGGAAAGCCTTCTAGATTTCACACTGTAGAAGATCTTGACGGTAACTTGATCAATGTTAATTCGAGGCATCATCAACATTGTAATGTTATAGCTGACAATTTTAAAACAACACATATATCATTTCCAATGAACTCGATTATTGAGGGATTTGAAGATCTAGAAAACCAGATCTGGGCAGTACAGTGGCATCCTGAAAAAATGGAGTCCGAAAACAACGAATATCCTTTAGATAAACTTTTTTAAAAATAAGTCACTCCAGATTTTTTTATCTCAACTATTTGTGGTATATTAGTAGTATACTAATGGAGGTTACTACCTCACTAAAAATCAAAATATGACAGTAGAACGAAGATTATCAAATTTAGAAACATCATACATTAAGTGGTCAGAAAAAGAAAATGGCGCTGGATATGATGCGGGTTACGTTTGGTGGGAAAGAGAAAAAGATTGCCAAGAATGGTGTAATAAAGAAAAGACGTATGTGCCTATGAGCCTTACTAAAACACTTGTTACCATGAGAGCATGGGTAAAAAGACAAAAATCATTTTCATAATTAAAAACTAAAAAATGAACTATAAGAAATTCAACAGGCATGATTGCTTTACGTCAGAAATGATGACAATGACAATGGCCATTATTAAAGCAACTGAAGACGATTCATTAACAAACATGGCATACGGACTTTTTGATGGATATTTATATGAAGATCTACTACCAAGAGCAATTAAACTTGGTGTAAGTGAAGAAATAGTAAATAAAATCAAAGGCCTAAAAAAAGCCATTGAGATGTATATTCAATTAACCGGCAATACAGTAACACATGTATAGAACTACATTTTTTCTAAGAAGAGAAGACGAATATTCTCCAGAAATTATTTACGCAGTAAAACACTGCAAACGACCTGCTGCCACAAAGGCATATAAAAATCTTATCGGCATGTTTAATCGAGGGGAAATAGCAGGATATGGTTGGAAACGAAACTAAAATCAATATAATATGAAAAAAATTAAATCAATTGTACAGAAAATAGACAGCGTAGATGTCGTACTAGTATTCGCGTTCAGCTTATACATGATTCTGTTAATTAGTAACCTTTTAAAAATGATATAACATGGAAATATTTAAAAAAAGAGAAATAGTAAAATCAAAAGTAGAACAATATTTTTTAGAAAACGCTGATTATTTTATCAATAATAAAGATGTTGTTAATTGGGAAAAAGACCATATTGTAAATACCGGTACACAGGTTATGTGTAAACATTGGAACATCTCACAAAACTGTGGAGGATTTGTAGACGCTGTTGTTGCCAATGATTTACACAAAGCAACTGGAAACGCAGACAATGTAAATCAATATGCTCTCAGGTTCTACTGTGCTATGATCTATAACTTAGGATTTCCTAGCGAGTTAGCAACATCTTTATCTGAAGCATCTTAACCTGGCTCACCTGTGCTGTAATAATAAGCACAATATATAATTAAACAAAACACAATTCATGTGTATAACAATTAAACGTTTCATATGTCCAAAAAAAAATCAAACATTCTTTCTGAAGCTAACGAAATAGTAAATAACAGATCAGAAGAAAAATCACGTCAATACGGTCCATTTGAAGAAGGCATGCGAAGAGCCGCTCAAGTTTTTAATGGTATGACCGGCAAAGAATTAAATGGCTCAGACATGTATGCTGCACTCATAGCGCTTAAATTAAGTCGTCACTCATATAACTATAAACAAGATAACTTATTAGATGCCGTTGCATATCTAGGTGCTTTAGATAATTATGTTGATAAACATGGCTATAAAGATACTGAAGATCCATTAAAATAAAAATATGACAGAATTAACATTTTTTACAGAAAAGGAAACCGATAAGTCTATTAAGGTAGGCATATGCGCGTTAGTAGGCAAGATTAGTCCAAAGATATCTTCACACAAGGGTGCTTGGGCGCATATGTTGTGCAATCAATTACAAAATGCAGGGTATTCTAATGCCGAAGTAATCACATCGAATCAAACCGATTGGAACGACTATGATGTAATTCTTATTGATCATGGTATGGAATTTAAAGGCACGTTCAATATTTTTGGAGGATCTAACGATGATCTATATCATCAATTGATGAGGTTATTTTCCCCTGTTAAAAAATATTCCTTACATCATGACATGCCAGATATTGGTAACTTAATTAAAACTAGGCTTAAAGCTGGTACAGATTTGTTTAAAACACTTGAATCTAGAATTGAAGAAGCTACTGAAATTTGTATGGAAATACAAAAGATTGATCATATTGAAAAAACTGAAAAATTATGTTTTGGCGATAGTCACTCTTTTGGAATGTATCAAGCAGGATATATGTGTCAAAGACACGATGGATTAACTATGCACGGTGCATTAAAAAGAGGTTTACAAAGTTATGTATACCCATGGGTAAATGAACTTACCATATATATGGGCAATATTGATGTAAGACATCATTTGATGCGTCAATCAAATCCAAGCGCGGCAGTCAAAACGCTCATAAAAAGATATGAAGAAGAACTTATTGGATTAGGTATTAGCAATATTGAAATTGTAAATGTGCTGCCTATTGAAAATGAAAGTAGACCATTGCCAAAAACAGGTTACTATAAAGGAACGCCATTTGCTGGAACTTGGACAGAACGTACAGCACTAGTTAAAGAAATAAACGACGGCATTGAAAATATGGCACAGAGAAATAATTGGAAAGTCTATAAACATTCTGAAGTTTATTTTAATACTAAAGGTGAATTAACGTTTGACGTAATGGAAAAACCTAAATCTGTACACATATCAAGAGAATATTATAGATGGAACATGGAAAAAAATGAATCCAATAAAAATTTAATTAAACAAACATTATCGTTATTCTAATATGAAACTAGACGAAAAATTCAAAATAGAAATTACTTACGTAACAACAAACGAAGTTCAAATAATTGAAATAGAAACTAAAGATGTTGAGTGGTCTATGAGTCAATACCAAAGAAACAGATCACCATTTAATTGGAAAATTATAGATTAATATGCAAATAACAACGACTAAGTATTACGATGAGTTCTTAAGATATTTTGAGCTAGCCAAAAAACAACAAGATCTAAGTAATCTTGGTCACGTTCCACATGCAGAATCAAAATTAGACGACGAACTAATGCATCACATAGAATTATATGATGTAGTAGAACGTAAATATGCTGGATTTTCCCAAATAATCAATGACTGTTTTTATGGTTGGAATTCA
>MDSX01025187.1_pt1 | contig 11716 bp, 10 predicted proteins | sample 811141 | NCBI WGS metagenome assembly MDSX01 (sample SAMN05326642, study PRJNA326480) | marine metagenome | isolation source: seawater | place: Atlantic Ocean: South East | collected 2010
CTGTGCCGCAAGGCGTGGGGGTTCAACTCCCTCCGCCCGCACCAATAACTTTAAGAGAACAAAAAATGGAAGTTAAAGAATTAAAGTCAAAAGGATTGAAGAGAGAATTTTCAATAACTATAAAATCTGATGTTATTAAAAATTTAAAAGTAAAAAAACTTGAAGAAATTGCCTCAAAAGCAAAAATTGATGGATTTCGTCCGGGAAAAGTACCTTCTGCTCATATTGAAAAGTTATATGGCCAGAGTGTGATAGTAGAAGTTATTGAAGAAAAAGTTTCAAAAGCATCGCAAGATGTTTTAGAAGAAAGAAAGCTTAAAGCAGCCGTTAAACCAGACGTTAAGCTTGATTCAGAGATGACTGATGTCATAGAGAAAAATAAAGATCTAGTTTTCACAATGAATTGCGAAGTACTTCCAGAAATTGAACTTTCAGATTTTAGTAAAATAACTTTAGAGAATCCAGTATCGGAACCAAAAGAGAAAGATATTAATGATGCTCTTGAATATTTAGCTAAACAAAATAAAATTTTTAAAGATGCACCCGCATCAACAAAATCTAAGGATGGCGATCAAGTCACAATGAATTATTTAGGTAAAATTGATGGAGTTGCATTCGAGGGCGGAGCCGCACAAGATGCAAATTTAATATTAGGTTCTAAAAGTTTTATCGATAACTTTGAGGAACAGTTAATTGGCTTAAAGAAAGGTGATAAGAAAGTTATAACTGTAAAGTTTCCTGAAAATTATCAGAGTGCTGATTTGGCTAATAAAGAGGCAACTTTCGATGTTGAGATAAAGTTAGTCTCTCAACCAGGAGAATCAAAAATAGATGATGATTTGGCAAAGAGTCTTGGTATGGAAGATCTAAAAAAATTAAAAGAAAGTTTAAAAGACAGAATTAAACAAGATTTTGACTCCGCATCCAGAAATAAACTTAAAGACAGCTTGTTAGAAGCTCTAGAAAAATCTCATAATTTTGAATTACCTCAAAGTATGGTTGATCAGGAGTTTGATCAAATGTGGCGTCAGCTTGAACAGCAACTTGAAAATCAAAAGAAAGAACTAAAAGATCTTGAGATTAGTGAAAAAGAAATTAGAAAAAATTATAAAGAAATTTCTGAAAAAAGAGTTTGTACTGGACTATTAATTGCTGAAATTGGTCAGGTGAACGATATCCAGCTTGAAGATAATGATATTAATAAGGCTCTTCAAATGGAAATGCAAAAATACCCGGGTCAGGAAAAAGAAATATTAGATTATTATCAGAAAAATCCTGATGCCATAAGACAGCTCTCAGCTCCATTGTTTGAGGATAAGGTAATAGATTTTGTTTTAGAAAAGGTTAAATTGAAGGATATAAAGGTATCCAGGGAAGATTTGTTTGGAGCCGGACCAAGTGAGGACGTTAAGTCAAAACCTAAAGCCAAGGCTAAAGCTAAAACAAATGCATCAAAAAAAACTTCAACAGAAAGCAAAAAAATAAAGGATAAGAAAAAATAGTTTAAAATAAAAAGTTTGATATTTAAGCTTTTTTAGAAATTTAAATTTTATTATTAAGTAATTGATTATTAATAACTAATTAATAACAAATAAGATTTTTTAAAGTTTTATCTTTGCATATTAAGAGAATTATCCCATATATATTAATATTATTAAGGAATTTAATATGAAAGATAATAATATACCTACAGGAAATCTTATTCCTATGGTTGTTGAGCAATCAAATAGAGGCGAAAGAGCTTATGATATCTACTCTCGGCTTCTAAAAGAAAGAATTATTTTTGTCACTGGCCCTGTTGAGGATTATATGGCCAGTGTTATCATTGCTCAATTACTATTTTTGGAGGCTGAAAATCCAAAAAAAGAAGTGTCTATGTACATAAATTCACCGGGTGGAGTTGTTTCATCTGGTTTGGCTATTTATGACACTATGCAGTACATAAAACCAGAAGTTTCAACTCTTTGTATTGGTCAAGCAGCTTCTATGGGAAGCTTACTTCTTGCCGCAGGTGCACCCAATAAAAGATTTTCACTACCAAATTCAAGAATTATGGTTCATCAACCTTCTGGTGGATTTCAGGGTCAGGCATCAGATATTGAAAGACATGCTCAAGAAATCCTATCTTTGAGATCAAGGTTAAATGATATTTATGTTAAGCACACTGGTCAAAGTTTAAAATCTATTGAAAAAGCACTAGATAGAGATACATTTATGACAGCAAGCGACTCAAAAGAATTTGGAATAATAGATAAAGTTGTTGATAGTAGAATAATATCAGACGATAAAGATGAAAGAAAATAAATCAAATTATTATTAAGGTAATGTTAGATGAGTAAAATTAGCGATAGCGGAGATTCAAAAAATACACTCTTTTGCAGTTTTTGTGGAAAAAGTCAGCATGAAGTTAAAAAACTTATAGCTGGTCCAACTGTCTTTATTTGCGATGAATGTGTTGAATTATGCATGGACATAATAAAAGAAGAAGCAAAAAATTATGACGAGAAATCAGTTGATAGTGTTCCTTCGCCCGAAGAAATCTATAATGTCTTGGATGATTATGTTATAGGTCAGCTAAGAGCAAAAAAAGTTTTATCTGTAGCAGTTCACAATCATTATAAAAGGTTAGAAAGCGACTCTAAAAAAGATGACGTTGAATTAGCCAAATCAAATATTTTGCTGCTTGGTCCAACAGGTTGTGGAAAAACTTTATTAGCTCAAACCCTTGCCAGAATTCTTGATGTGCCATTTACGATGGCTGATGCGACTACATTGACTGAAGCTGGATATGTAGGGGAAGATGTAGAAAATATAATTTTAAAACTATTGCAAGCCGCCGACTATAATGTTGAAAGAGCTCAAAGAGGAATTGTTTATATCGATGAAGTTGATAAAATCACTAGAAAGTCAGATAATCCATCAATAACAAGAGATGTCTCAGGAGAGGGAGTTCAGCAAGCATTATTAAAAATAATGGAAGGAACCGTTGCTTCTGTTCCGCCTCAAGGTGGAAGAAAACATCCTCAGCAAGAATTTTTACAGGTTGATACAACGAACATCTTGTTTATTTGTGGAGGGGCTTTTGATGGAATTCAGAATATAATCTCAGAAAGAGGTTCAAGTCGTTCATTAGGTTTTGGAGCAGAAGTAAAAGAAAAGGATGATAGAAGAACTGGTGAAATTTTAAAAGATCTTCAACCTAAAGATCTTCTTAGGTTTGGTTTAATTCCTGAGTTCATAGGAAGGTTGCCTGTTTGTGCATCCTTAGAGGACTTAGATGAGGATTCTCTAATCAGAATTCTTACTGAACCAAAAAATGCTGTAGTTAAGCAATATAAGAAATTATTTGATATGGAAGATGTTAATTTAAAATTCTCTGAAGATGCTCTTTTAGCAATAGCAAAAAAAACTATGTCCTACTCAACTGGAGCTAGAGGCTTAAGATCTGTTATCGAAAATATCCTACTAGATACTATGTTCGAGATTCCGAGTACAACAGGTGTATCAGAAGTTGTAATCTCTGGTGAAGTTGTTGAAGGAAAATCTAAACCTTTATATATTTATGCTAAAGAAGATGAAAAAAAAGAAAAAAAGGCTCTTTAATTTAATTTTCTCTCATCAGCCCCTTGATACTTAGTAATTTAAGTCCATATAATAATTAATAAGATTCTTTTTATTGAGAGTCTTTTCTTATTATTATTTTATGGATAAATCATGACTGAAGAAAAAAAAGTTCAAGAGTTTAAATTATTTAAAAAAATGCCTGTGCTTCCGTTAAGGAATATTGTTGTATACCCACATATGGTTGTACCTCTTTTTGTTGGAAGAGATAAATCAATAGCAGCTCTCGAAGAAGTAATGGATAAAGGGCAGGAACTCTTATTTTTAGCTCAAAAAGACGCAGATACCAACGATCCTAAAAATGAAGACCTGTATGAGGTTGGGACTGTAGGTAAAGTTTTACAATTATTAAAATTACCTGATGGAACTGTAAAGGTTTTAGTTGAGGGTGTTAAACGTGCAAAAGTAGAAGCATTAATACCACATGAAAATTTTCTTGAAGCAAAAGTCGAAGTTATAAGCGAAGAAAAAACAGAAGATAAAACTTTAATAGCTATTTCGCGCCAAGTTGTTTCTAGATTTGAAGACTTTGTAAAACTTAACAGTAAGGTTGCTTCCGAGGTTGTCTCTTCTTTGAAAGATATTAGTGATCCGTCTAAAATCGCTGACACTGTTGCGAGTCAGATGACAGGGAACGTCAGCGAAAAGCAAAAAATACTGGAAATTCTTAATCTCGAAGAGCGCCTTAATGATATCTTAAGCCTCCTTGATGGCGAGCTGTCTGTTCTTCAAGTCGAAAAGAAAATAAGACGAAGAGTTAAAAATCAGATGGAGAAGACTCAAAAAGAGTATTATTTAAATGAGCAAATGAAGGCAATACAAAAAGAATTAGACGATGATGATGAGGGAATAGATGATATTGCTGAGATTGAAGAAAAGATAAGAAATACAAAACTATCTAAGGAAGCTCTTGAGAAGACTAAGAATGAATTAAAGAAGCTTAAACAAATGAGTCCTATGTCAGCCGAGGCAACAGTGGTAAGAAATTATCTTGATTGGATATTAGATATTCCTTGGGGTAAAAAGAAAAAAGTTAAAAAAGATATTGGGATAGCTCAAAAAACCCTTGATAAAGACCATTATGGTCTTGATAAGGTTAAGGATAGAATTACTGAATATTTAGCTGTCCAAAACAGATCAAAAAAGATTAAAGGCCCAATATTATGTCTTGTTGGACCTCCTGGCGTTGGTAAAACCTCCTTAGGAAAATCTATAGCCGCAGCCACAGGAAGAGAGTTTATAAGGATGTCTCTTGGAGGTGTGCGGGATGAGTCGGAGATAAGAGGTCACAGAAGGACTTACATAGGCTCAATGCCTGGGCGAATTATTCAATCACTTAAAAAAGTAAAAACATCTAATCCACTTTTTTTATTAGATGAAATTGATAAGCTAGGTTCTGATTTTAGAGGTGATCCTGCCTCAGCACTTTTGGAGGTGTTAGATCCTGAACAAAATAGCGCTTTTAATGATCATTATCTTGAGGTGGATTATGATTTATCGCAAGTAATGTTTGTTACAACAGCAAATTCCCTCGATATACCTCAAGCTTTAGCGGATCGAATGGAGATAATTCGAATTGCTGGTTATACAGAAGATGAAAAGTTACAAATTGCAAAAAAACACCTAGTCGAAAAGACAAAAGAAAATAACGGTCTAGAAGATAAAGAGTGGACTGTATCTGATGATGCTATTCAATCGGTAATTAGATATTATAGTCGAGAGGCAGGGGTTAGAGGGCTTGAAAGAGAAATAAATTCTCTAGCGAGGAAGGCTGTAAAGGACATAGCTTTAAACAAAAGTGATTCGGTAAATGTAACTTCTGAGAATATTTCTGATTATCTTGGTGTAAAAAAGTACAGATACGGTAAAACCGAAAATGATAATCTTGTGGGTGTGGTAACAGGTCTTGCATATACAGAGGTAGGTGGTGATATACTTAATGTTGAAGCCGTGATGCTTCCAGGTAATGGTAAAATCAAAGCAACAGGAAAGCTTGGTGATGTAATGAAAGAGTCAATTGATGCGGCGTCATCTTTTGTCAGGTCTAGGGCGGTCAATTATGGTATTGAACCACCTATTTTTCAAAGAAAAGATATTCATGTTCATGTACCTGAGGGTGCTACTCCAAAGGATGGTCCTTCAGCTGGTGTAGCTATGGTAGTTGCTATTATCTCAGTAATGGCGGAAATCCCTATTAAAAATGATGTTGCTATGACTGGAGAGATGTCTCTTAGAGGAAGAGTTCTTCCCATAGGCGGATTAAAAGAGAAATTATTGGCTGCTACTAGAAGTGGTATAAAAACTGTTCTTGTTCCGAGTGAAAATGAAAGAGAGTTATCTGAAGTGCCCGAAAATATTAAAGAAAAGCTTGATATTAAATTAATTTCAAGCATCGATGAGGCTTTGGATTATGCTTTAACAAAAAAACCTGTTCCGATTAAATGGGACGAAAAAGCATGGTTGGCTGAACAAAAAAAGGGAAATATTGACACCTCGGTTACGCCTCAACAAACTACGCATTAAATTTTTTTTAATTAAATTTTTGACCAATGAAGTTTTTAAGGCATACATTCTAGTTAATTAACAACTCAGGAGGATGATATGAATAAAAATGAACTTATTGACGCAATTGCAGGTGGATCTGGATTAAGTAAAGCTGACGCAGGTAGAGCTCTGGAAGCTTTTCTTGGATCGGTAACATCAACTCTTGCTTCTGGCGGTAGTGTAAAAATTACTGGCTTTGGAACTTTTTCAGTTAGCCATAGAGCGGCAACAACTGGAAGAAACCCAAGAACTGGTGAAGCTATTCAAATTGCTGCATCAAAAAATGCTAAGTTTAAATCTGGTAAAGGTTTAAAAGACGCAGTTAACTAAGATTAACATACTTTAGGTGGCAAATTCTTTTTGCCACCTAAAATTAACTAAAATTATAACCTAAAAACTATATTAAACTTCCTTACCTTTTTTAGGATTTTAATGTACTTAATCCTATTTAGGTTATATAAACTTTCAAATTAATAAGAATTTAATAAAGCCTAATTTAATGGGCGGTTAGCTCAGTTGGTAGAGCATCTGGTTTACATCCAGAGGGTCGGGAGTTCGAGCCTCTCACCGCCCACCATTAAATAAAAGCGAAATTATATTTTTTTTTAGTGACTTGATTTAAAAAGATTTGACCCTTAAACAGGTTATAAGTCTTCTTAAGGGGATGTAGCTCAGTTGGTTAGAGCGCTGGCCTGTCACGCCAGAGGTCGCGGGTTCGAGTCCCGTCATTCCCGCCATTTCAAAAACTCAAATTTTTGATTAGCTTATTTTATTTAAAGGGCTGTCTAATGGATTTAGCAGTGTTAGTCTTTCTAATAGATTAGCTGGCTCAGAAATACCGACTATATAGATCATTCTTTCTTCAACTTTGCCTTCTGCGTGAATTGCACCCGAAGGGATATAAAGTTTATCACCCGGTCCAAGTGGTATTTTTTCATTTTCTTCATTAATCACGTAACTTCTTCCCTCCATTACATACCCACAATTATCGAGATCGTGCCAATGAGGTGGTAATTCATCCATTCTTTCAGAGACGTATACTGTAGGCCAAAGATCAAGTTTTTTAATATCATCCAAAACCTCCTCCTTGGTGGAGAAGAAATTATGAATTACTTGCATAGGTCCAGGTTTGAAAGCCATTATAATATAAAGTTAACTATTTTTTTAATTTTTGCAAGAAAATGACAATTTTATTAAAATATGTTATTGTTTTATAATTAAAAAATAAAAAAAAGAATAATTTTATCAAAGTTTAAAAATATTATTTTATTAATAAATAAAGAGATAATTCCATGCTTGAGTTTCAAAAACAAGATTGTAGCTTAACTCTGAAAGAAGGTTTAGATATTTATTACAACGCCTTTGAAGATAAGGAATCAATTTTAAAGGGAGATACACTAACAGATTTTATATTTGGACATGATTGCACTCATGTTGTCTTTGGTCTTGGGCTGTCTATAAGAGAGGAATCAATTTTAGATACCTATTCTATTTTTGGATGTAAGGACTCTTTGAAATTATTAAAAAAAGCATCAGGCCAATTATTTAAATCCAAAGAACTATTAAATCTTTATAAAAAGCTTATTTCCGAATATGGTTTTATAGGCCTAATTAACGTAGTGATTTCAGCAAGAAAAGCTAAAGGTATTGCGAGAAGAAATACTAAGAAAATGAAAAAGAAATGGGTGTATTTTAATGGTGAAAACTATCTTTCTCACAAAATATGCGATATTAGAGATGAGTTTGGTATTTCCATACTAAGTCAGGAAGAAATATATTTATAAATCTTAAAATAAAAATTTTATTGAAAAACTCGGTATTAAAACAATCTTAACTGGATGACTTATGAATAAACTTAGGGGTAAGGTCGCTATAATAACTGGAGGTTCTGGAGGTATTGGCAAGGCCACTGCCGAGGCTTTCATAGAAGAAGGTGCAAATGTTTTAATATTTGATTTAAATGAAAGTGATTTAATTAAGTCATGCAAAGATATTGGTTCCAACAACCTAAGTTATTTTGTTGGTGATGTAACAAAATATGAGGATAATATAAAGGCTGTTGAAATTGTAAAAGAAAAGTATGGTGGTTTAGATATTTTTGTAGCAAATGCGGGCATAGAAGGTGAAGTTAAAAATATTGAAGAATATGACATAAATATTTTCGATCAAGTTATTGCTGTAAATATTAAAGGTCCTTTTTTGGGCTTAAAAGCATCCATTCCTGCGATGAGTTTAAGAAAGGGAGGAAGCTTTATTATTACATCAAGTGTTACAGGTCTTACAGGGTCTCCTGGAATAGCTCCATACGGAACAAGTAAACATGCGGTAATAGGGTTAATGAGAGCCGCAGCCAAAGAGTGTGCAGAAAAAAATATAAGAGTTAATACTGTAAACCCATCACCGGTAGAAACTAGAATGATGAGAAGTCTTGAAGAAGGCTTAATGCCTGGAGAAGCTAACGAAGCTAAAACTATGCTTGAGGCAAATATTCCTTTAGGAAGGTATGCAATGCCAACAGATGTTGCAAAATTAATTTTATTTCTATCTAGTGAAGATAGTAGTTTTATTACTGGATCAGTCTACACTGTGGATGGCGGAAGTACGGCCTAATAATCTATTTTAATAATTTATTTTATGAGTAATTTTATTTTTAAAAAAAATAGTTTATTATTTCTTTACAATTATGAGGTTAATTAATGACAAGTTTTGATAATTTAAACGAAATTCTAGAGAAACAAAAAAAAGCCCATCTAACAGAAGGGCCTTTATCAGTAGAAACTCGAAAAGAGTGGATAGATAGATGTATAGCTTTATTAATAAAATATCAAAATGAGATTGCAGAAGCAATTTCAGAAGACTTTGGTCATAGAAGCACTGAAAGCTCCCTTTTAGCCGATGTAGCGGGATCAATTGGATCTCTAAAGAGTGCCAAAGAAAATATCAAAAAATGGGTAAAGCCAGAAAAAAGAAAAGTTACACCTTCAATACTAGGGCTTTTAGGTGCAAAACTAAGACTGGAGTACCAACCATTAGGTACTGTAGGTGTAATAAGTCCATGGAATTTCCCCGTTACCTTAACCTTTGGGCCACTGGGTAGCATTTTTGCTGCAGGAAACAGAGCAATGATAAAACCATCAGAATTTACTCCAAAGACATCAGAGCTAATGAAAAAAATGTTTGAAGAAGCATTTTCAGAAGAAGAGGTTGCAGTTTTTACTGGTGGTCCGGATTTAGGAGAAGCTTTTTCGTCACTTCCTTTTGATCACCTTTTATTTACCGGTGCTACCTCAATAGCAAAACATGTAATGAGGGCTGCTTCAGAAAATCTAGTTCCAGTAACCTTGGAGCTTGGAGGAAAATCACCTGTTATTATTTCAAAGAAATCTAATTTTGAAGTATCTGTAAATAGAGTTATGGCTGGAAAAACAATGAATGCTGGTCAAATTTGCCTTGCTCCTGATTATGTTTTTATCCCTAAAGATAAAAAAGAAGAATTCATCTCACAATCGAAGAAAGTTATAACGGATATGTATCCATCATTAAAGGATAATCCTGATTATACATCTGTAATAAATCAAAGACATTATGATCGACTTCAGGGTTATGTCGAGGAAGCAAAGGAAAAAGGCTTTGAGGTTATAGAAATTAACCCTTCAAATGAAGATTTTAGTCAGCAGGCATATCATAAGATTCCTCCTACACTGATAGTTGATCCAGATGACAGTTTATCGGTTATGAAAGAAGAAATTTTTGGTCCAATACTCTCAGTCAAAACTTATGACAGTATTAAAGATACTGTTGATTATATAAATTCTAAAGATAGACCCTTGGGCCTTTATTATTTTGGTGATGACAAAGAAGAAATGCAAAATGTATTAGAAAATACTACATCAGGTGGTGTAACTATAAATGATGTTGTTTTTCATGTCGGTCAAGATAATGCTCCATTCGGAGGCGTTGGACCATCTGGAACAGGATCATATCATGGCGTTGAGGGCTTTAAAAACTTTTCTCACACCAAAACTATCTATACTCAATCAAAATTCGATGGTTTGTTTGGGCTTTTTAGACCTCCTTTTGGCTCAAAAGCTAAGAGTGCTATAAAGGGTCAAATTAAAGCTTAAAGTTTGGAATAAATATGCCAAAGATAAATCGTAGTGGAGTTAATATCCATTTTGAAACATACGGCAATGGACCGGCTATCTTTTTGACGCATGGCTTTTCTGATAACCTAGGAATCTGGAAAAATCAGATTAAGACTCTTTCTAAAAATAATACTTTAATTCTATGGGATTTAAAGGGACATGGTAACACAGATGCCCCTGATGATATGATTCATTATAGTGAAGAAGAAACTATATTGGATATGTTAGAAATTCTTGACCATTTAAATATTAAAAAGGCTTCAATAGGAGGTTTTTCGTTAGGTGGGTATATGTCTTTAGCTTTTTATAGAAAGTATCCTGAAAGGGTTTCTTCGCTTTTAATTATTGATACTGGTCCTGGTTTTAAAAATGATGAAGCAAGAGAGAGTTGGAATAAATATGCCATTAAAAGTGCTGAAAAATACGAAATCAGGAATCGCCACGGTATCGGAAATGCAGCTAGAGGAATGTTAACTCAAAAAGATGATAGAATCATTAAATCTCTGCCTGATATTTCAGTGCCAACTTTGATAATTGTTGGCGAAGAAGATAAGCCATTTTTATCTGCAGCAGATTATATGAATAGTAAAATAAAAAATTCACAAAAAAATATTATCCCTAATGCTGGACACGCAGTTAATATTGAGCAGCCAGAACTGTTTAATAGTGCGGTTTTAGACTTTCTTAAAATATAAATTAATCTCTAGGTTTTTTAAAAATTAAAACTCTTATTTTTCTTATTAAATATTGATATTTTTTAACCAATAATTTCTTTCGAATTTGTTTGCAATCGCTCGTTTAAAGGATATATTGCATTCAAGTTTGTAGGGGGATAAAGGAGCAAGTTGGATGCCGTCTATACTACTAGATTACTTACCTATAATAATTTTTATGAGCCTTTGTATGTTCATTACCTTGTTACTCATCATTCCACCATTGCTAATCGCTCCAAAGAACCCTGACCCTGAAAAATTATCACCTTATGAATGTGGTTTTGAACCATTTGATGATGCTAGATCAAAATTTGATATAAGATTTTATTTAGTTGCAATTTTATTTATTATTTTTGATTTAGAGGTAGCATTCTTGTTCCCATGGGCAATAGTTTTTGGTGACATTGGTCTTTTTGGTTTTTTCTCAATGATGTTTTTTTTAACGATCCTCACTATTGGCTTTATTTATGAGTGGAAAAAAGGAGCTTTAGACTGGGAGTAAAATGAATTTAGAAGATAAAAAAAATCTAATACCAGAAGAATTTAAAAAACTTGCTGAAGATTTTAGTGAGAATGGTTTCATAACTACTTCACTAGACAATCTAATAAACTGGTCTAGATCTGGCTCACTTCATTGGATGACTTTTGGTTTGGCATGTTGTGCAGTTGAAATGATGCAAACTTCTATGCCTA
>MDSX01092394.1_pt1 | contig 11713 bp, 8 predicted proteins | sample 811141 | NCBI WGS metagenome assembly MDSX01 (sample SAMN05326642, study PRJNA326480) | marine metagenome | isolation source: seawater | place: Atlantic Ocean: South East | collected 2010
CTAAGATGGCTTTTGAACAACGTCAACAGGCATTAAGTGAATTGGCACTACCTTGCCTTTCTAATGATAAACTATCAACTCCAAGATTGGAGGAATTAATTTGGTATCGGGTAGTTATTGCTGAGAAGCAACAAGATTTGCATTCACAAATTTACAATACTCAGGAAGCATGGCCACAAGAAATTGATGAGAGTAAGTCATTTGCCGCTAACCTCCTAAAGCAATTAATCACCGCAGGTCAGTTAATCTGACATTGGTCGATGAATTCAAACCATATGGCTGTGTGGGTCAGCCATGGCAATCGAAAGATTACTCACTGGAAGTATCAAAGACCAAATCAAGGAATTACTTTCTACTGAAGATTTAGTCATTGAGGCATTTAGAGACCTTGTCAAAGATGAATTAAAGACACATATCCGCAATAAAGTAGACTCTGATCCCGAATTGAAGAGTGAAATAAAGGACGCTGTATCTTATTATTTCCAATCAAAAGCACGTTCCATCTATGCTGAACTAAAGGCTACTAGAGCAGCAACAAGACTTGGGTTAAGATTACTTCCTGATGATTTACAGGGCGAAGTTGGAGAAGCACTGGTTTCATTATTTGAGAAAGAATTGGGCGCACTTCTAGAAAAAGCACTTTAACGGGCTTTATCAATGATAAATATAATACAGATAAATTGCTACATGTAATAGAGTAAATTATGAGCCATGAATGATTCGCTTAGCCGTGGTGAGTAGTTTGTCGACAAGAATAGTTCAGTTCACCTTGGTCTTGTTGCTGATTTCTTTGCCATTTTCTTCACAACTTTCAGGTATTGCTGAAGCAGAATCAGTAGTGGTATGTTGTGATGATTCCCATGATGTCGATTTGTACCTCATCGGCGGCTCAACTGGTGCCCTTACTCCCTTTTCTCAATTATTAGAGGATGAAGCGAGTAATGCATTAATCACAAATTCCATAACATCTCAAGAAGAGGTAGGGGTTTGGAGCATGGGTAAAGTTTGGCCTGGTTCAATACCCGAATCTAACTGGAATTTTGTCATGAATTATCGGGTAAGTGATGCAGGCGGAGCGCAGATTAATGCAACTGCGACAATAAAGATAGGTTCGCAAACCTTCTCTGATTCGACAAATATTGATTCTTCTGTACTTACTCAAGGGGAAGGGACAATTGAATTTTCCATACCAGTTGATGAAATGTCAGTTTCCTCATCTAGCGAAATAGAGTTGGTACTTAGTGCACGTTCGGTTATTTTTAGTGTTCCTGGCGGCAATGCAGAGTTAGAATTCTTGTGGGGTTCAACGGATTTTGAATCAAAGGTAACCGCGGATATTCCATTGATGGAATTATCAATCGATGAACCTGAAATAGAAGGTAGTGATGCCTACATTTCAGTAATTATTGATTCACCATATGGCCTTGATACTCTTGCCTACTCTGAATCTATTGAACTGACTGTGGATAATCAAGAAGTACCTGGCGAGCCAATTAAAACCCAAAGTGGTGATTCAATTGTGGTTACTTGGACATGGACTGAAGCTTCTGGTGGAGAACAGTCAATACAAGTTAGCGTAAAATTAAATTTCCAAGAAGGTGGACCCTTGATTGAAGGTTCTGCACAGTTTACTATTGAAACATCAGATACGGGAGGAGGTACAGGTACATTTTACCCAGATAATGAGCCATTGCGAACAGGAGGGAGTGGTAGCCCACTTACTATTACTCAAATTGTAGATCTTTCCACCGATGACGGCAACCTGAAATTATCAATGACTACTACTTTGGAAATTGACGGAGAAATGGCTTATTGGATGCGATGGGGGATGGACCATATCGGTGATATTGATTTGCCAACTAATTCAGTGTTCTACGGCTGGAGCCCGGGTGGCGTGGCAGATGAGGATCGGGAAAGTCGCAGTATTGAAAATGTTGAAAAAGAGCAATTTGAACGAGAATTAAGTAAGAGATATCGAACCTATATGTCAGATATTAACGGTATGCAAATTGATAGTTCAGACTTGATTGGTGATTCCACCGATTTTGATACAATCTCCATATCTCTTGATTTGCTAGGAGAGGACAGAGTTATTTACCATCCGTTGACCCTAACTTTTTCCACCCTTCAAACAGTACAAGATGGAGAACGGTTTGACCTTGTTAGTAGCTTCACATCAACACAAACTGCACCACTTTGGCAATCTTATACCTATAAATTAGAGGCTAAATCATCGATTACAACATCATTTGGTACTGCTGATTTATTGGAGACAGATGATTTATCGTATTCACATTCAAGGTATCCATGGGGTGAAGTAATCAAAGTTGAAGGGACATCAATCAGTCTTGACGAAGAGTTTTCCTTCTATATTCAACCAGGTAAAGGCTTAATCTCTACACCAATGCCGTTAACTATCATTACACTGATCATAATTTCCTTTGGTCTGATAATCTCTTTATCGATGACTAAAAATAAGCATCGTAGATTCCTAATGCTAGAATTAGTATTACTACCAATTGTTGCGCTAATTTACTTCTTCTCATACCCAGAATTATTTGTTATTGGGTCCTCAGCAGTAGCCTCAGGATTATGGTTACTTACTGCGTTAGTCAGTCCAAAGCGTTTGCAATTAAATGCCGTTAATGAGAAGCCAGAAATCACAGTCGACGTACCGGTTGTAGGATGTCCTGCCTGTGATACTAAAATTCCAGTTACAAGTGACGAGAGACCACTAAAGATAGCCTGCAGTGGGTGTGGAAAAACCATTAAAATAGTTGGTTGATTATAGTTTTAGATTCTTCAATGATTTAACTAAGGATTTGCTTTCTAAATAGTCAGATGGTGAGAAATATCCACTAAATTCACCGTTATTATCAACAGATACAACAGCCTGTGGAGTTCTTTGCTTTATTTGCTTAAGCACTTCAGAAAGATTTTGATTATGTTTTATTTCCATAAAGTCAATTTCCATATAATCACTACATTTAGCATTGCTAGGTTCTACACCCTTGACAATTGCACTGAGTATCTGCTTGTGACCAATGACCCCTTTTACTTTTGAATCATCATCAAGAATTATCAATATGCCACCCGGAACAGTTAGTAGCCGTTTTGCAGCTTCTTGTAGGCTATCATCAAGACCAGCAGTTATGTGTTCATCATTTAGGTCTAAATCTGCAACGGTCTTATCACTACTAGGCATAGTTAACCTGTGTGGCTACTGCATATTGATAGTTTCTAATCATGAGTGAATATTATGTTATTATCCTCACCAATCACACCATAGCCAATACGTTCAATTTGCACAATGTCCCCTTCTGATAAGTTATGATGTTCTAGGACACCTTCAATTTCGATGATTTCTCCGTCGGTAACCATCTTCAAAGTAGAATTACTAGAGGAGTCCACAGAAGCCCAATGAATAATTTTTCGAGCATCACTTCTCTCTTGGGATACAAATTTAGCAGACTTTTCAGATATATCAAAGTCAGCAAATTCTTTTAATCTTAATTTATTATCAACATAATCTGTTGATTCGATTAGTACTTGCTGTGATTTAAGACTGATTTTACGATTTCCCATTGCTGGGAAATTTGGATGAGTTGGAATCTCAACGCTACTCTTTGCGTTGCCAGATATTTCAAGTAATACTGGGTCTCTGATGAATGATATTCTTGGCGCATTATCATCAATAATCTTAGTATTATGTGAATAAAGTGAACTTAATGGTACGGATATATCTTTTTGAGTCACTCCTAATTCAACCCAAAAATTGCGCAAAGCCTCGGCTTGGATACCTGTTCCACTAAGTCCTGCAATTGTTGGTAATCGCGGATCAGACCACCCAGTGAATTTTCCAGATTCTATGTCTTTACGCATTTGTGAAGTTGAAAATCCACCCCATTCGTGAACTTTTACTCTACCCCAGTACATTGTTTCAGGATAATCCCACCCGAAGTGCTGGTAAAGCAATGTCTGCTTACGTGTTGAATCCATGAGGTCTTTACCTCGAATAATATGAGTTACCCCCTGCAAATGATCTTCAACAGCGCTTTGGAAATCTAATAGCGGCCATACGCGATATTTCGAGCCAATGGCTTTTCTTGGATGCGGATTTTTTACCGTATCTTGAATTCGCAAGGCGGGCCAATCTCGAAGAGCAGGATTTTTTAGTGTCATGTCAGTTTTAACTCGCACTACAGCGTCACCTGGTACAAATGTACCATCTAACATTTTATTCCACAAGTCAATATTCTGTTGTATATCATTTACTCTGCATGGACAATTGGTTTTACTCACTCTAAACTCCCTAAAATCCTCGGCAGTACATTGACAAACATAACCGAAACCGCCATTCAACATAATATCTGCATGTCGGTAATATTCGTCGATTCGTTCACTGGCAATTACAATCCGATGTGGTTTGAAACCAAGTAACCATTCAGCTTCTTGTTCAATAATTCCATAAGCTTCTGGAAGTGGAGGTTTGACAGTAGTATCTGTGTCATCAAATCTTAATATAAGTTCACCATCATACGCTTTAGCATACTCTCCATTGATGATTATTCCACGTGCATGCCCAAAGGATAACGGTCCATTAGGATTGGGAGCAAACCGAAGTACGACTTTGCCTTTTTGGGCTGAACTTAACTCAGGTAACCCCTCTCTTCGTGTTTGTTTTGCTCTTTCTTCAAGCAAATGGGGTGCTTCGTTTTGCAAAATCTCCCGCAAATAATCAAGGCCTTTCTCGCCTGCTAAACTATTGGCTTGTGCAACTTTTTTGGCAATTAAAGGGCTTAGATATTTGCCATATTGTCGTAAATCTTGGCGCATACCCATTATTCTACCAATTACCGAGCCAGGATTGGCTTTACCAGAGTATTCAATGGCGTTTTGGATTGCCATATGCCATAGCATTGAATCTGTAGGTTCATCTGGAGTCCAGTCCATGCCAATCAATTCTCCCTAACACCAATCCTTGATGAATTGAATGGTTAAATTAAAACAAAGTTGTTTGATTACCATTAGAAATTAATCTGTCAGGTATCTCGATATCATGCTTTTGCGCCCAAATTCGTTTGACAGTAGACCATGACCATCTAAGGTCTTCATGGGGTTTATCTCCTATCATTAGATGAACCGCATCAACGGTTCTTTTATCACTTGGATAACCAGAACCAATGGGGAAGCCAATCTTATTTTCAATCTCAGCAATGCAATGATCTCTGTGTTGTTTTGCCAATATGCTAGCCATCCCAACTATGGGGTATTTTTCATCTGCTTTGTGAAAACTCACCATATTAGAATTAGGCCAAGGCCATTGGTCAATTAGTGTACTTATCCTTCTAGTGAATCTATTTTCATCTACATCACAAGCATCATTGGTGATCATGAAGCCATCATTATTGCCATCTAATGCTAATTTATTGATTGCTTCAGCAAATAATTGAGTTTCTAAAATATTAAGCCCATTATTTTCTACGGCCAAATCTATTCTTGATGGCTGACAGGATATAATGGAATATTTCCATCCTCTGGTTTGGCAATTTTCAAAGAACCATGTGCGAATCGATTCACGCTTTTTTTTACTCAGATCTTTTGAATCTTTAACTCCAGCTTCAACAAGCAGTTTAATGTCTTCTTCGGGAACACAGACACATCCAACAACTAAGGGGCCAATTACAGGTCCCCTACCTGCTTCATCAACACCAATGTGTAACATAATAATCTCAAAAGTCTAAATCATCTTCATCTGGCAACGGAACAGATTTAGTAAATTCTGTTGCTGTTTGTTCACCTTCATTTAGTAAATTTCTTGGGTCATTACGCGTGGTCATATTTGGATTATATTGTGCGTTAGGTAGTTTTTTGTTGTCACTAACCGGTTGATTGATGCCCTCAGCGTCAATCGTAGTAAGTAATTCATCGGCTTCATTCCTTACTATTGTTTTGTCATGTGTGTCTAGAACTAAGGCAGCCGCATCCCTTAATTTTTCATCGACTGGTGCCGTGATGGGTTTTACTTGACCAGCGCGATTTTTGAAGGACCGTTCAAAACGTTCGGAAGCCATTTCCGGGGATTCAATTATTGCCGGTTCCACCTTTTTTGAAGCAAATTTAGCCAGCCAATCATCTTGTTTTTCAGACATGTTAGCAGAATTAATAACATCAATCATTGTTTGATTTTCTAATCGACTATTGCGATCTCTCACGGCTTTATTTATGATTAGACCCGATGCTAAAATCGATAGTATTATCCAAAACCATGACTTTACAATGTCAGTGGTAATTTCTACATAATCACCTAGAGTTTTTTGATTTGTCTCTGCTTTATCAGTTTGCCATTTAGTGCCAAAATATTCGACTGAAGTGCTGAACTGAATGGGCTCATCAGGGGTGAATATAGATCTTATCGATATGTTGAGATACATTGTTCCATTACTAATTTGATCGTCTGGAATTTCTGCCCAGGCTCTAACGGTAAAGTTAGAATCCAAAGTTACGTCATTTATTTCAAATGATCTTGGAAATTCAATTCCTTCTTCATAAATCGCTCCATTGGGTGGGATAAAGGACATTTCCGTAAAGTGTGAACATTGTAGTTGAACAATAATTCCATCCATTGCATTTCCATCATTTCTTAGTGTCATTGCGATGTTAAACCGGCCAATAGCATCAGTTTCCTCTACCAAATTTTGCACCGACCATGATATTTCTGGGGCGATTACCACATCAAAACTAATCAATACAGGCTCTTGTATCGAATCAAGTAATGATATTGCTATTGTGACATTTCCAGTAGCAAACGCACTTGCTTCATCATTCGCTGTGATGGTAAGGCTGTTGATGTCAACAAAAGAATTCTTACTAATTTCAAGCGAAGTGGTATCTAGGGATAAACTAACAAAACTAGGATTTTCAATAATTTGAATCAAATAATTATCTCGATAATTCCCATCATTGTATATTCTAAAACTTGCATCACAAGCACTGCTTGGTAATAATTGCGAGCAATCATCTGAAATAAGGTCTGCATTGACCTCTCTTTGCCATAGTATTACAGTTTGTAAATCAACATATTTAGCCCGATTAGCGGCTCCAGTGGGCGTTATTATTACCCTAACTTTAATCTCGCCCCCATTATCATTTGGTGATTGAAATCCAATTTCAAAAGTACGAAAATCTGTTGGCTGGATAAACTCATCTTCATCGCCACCAAAAATCGCTATAATCCATCCATCATACTCAATTCTATCTGATATTGGTACTCCAGCAACTGGATTTCCTTGATTGTCAATTATTTGTAAATCAATGCTAACAAGATTTTCGACATTACCGACGTTGCTAATGGTTACAGGAGTTCTAGCGCTGGAATCTGGTGATAATGAGAGGGTTGTTTCCTGTTCTGATATTGATATATTTCTAAATTCCGACATCAATAAGTCAAAATTCCAAGTTGTGGTCAACTCATCTAAACTAGAAGTTGCTACTAATGAAAAACGTGGGCCTGATTCGAATAGCGGTTGTGAATTTACCACCTCTGGCACTTCTACCCACAGATAAATATAGCACAATTGATTTGTGGTAAAATACTCGTAAGAGGTTTGGTTTACGGTGTTATTCATTGTCCATCCCCAAACCCAGTTTGAGTTTGTTTGAATGGAAAATGAAACATTATCGTCAAACAGGCCATAATTGGTCATGTTAACTGCAAGGTTGGTTCTAATTCCTGGGTCTACTACGAATTGTGAGTCACCAATAACACCAAATTGTAGATTAGATTGTTTTGAAATTACCAGCGTAAATTCGCTTTCTATGATTAATTGGGAATCAAGTGAAGATGTGGTGGTTATTACTGCATTAACTGTCTGATAGGGGGCATAATTATCACAGGTAAAAGAGAATTTAAATTGCCTAACTTGTCCTTCTGCTAGTTGATAAAAGTCAGGCAGATTACTGATTGAGATATTATCTGGAAGGGTCTGCTGAAATGATATCTCATTGACTTGGTCTGCAAGATTCCTTACGGTAATAGAGGCCTCAATAGTTTCTCCACGATGGATGATATGTCTTGTGGTAGAATTTAGTTCAAGTATCTCGTTTTGGGTATTTGCGCTGCTATTTTCGACCATCGGTGTGAATATGCACAAGACCAAGACTAGTGCAACCAATGCCCTGCGCATAGTTTCTGTAATACAATTAGCATATCAAATAATGCTATTTGTTGTGTCAAATTAAACTGGGTCTGGAATGGCCACTAATATTTGGTCAACAGAAAACTCAGCGCCATTTAGTGGGACTTTTAGTTCAAATTGTTCGGCAACATTTGGGTCTATTTCTCCAAAGCAGCCAATGTGGATTCCATTTACACAGACTTTAGCAGCTCTACCAGCCAACCAAGGTCCATCATTGTCTGGGAGAGGAGATATTTCATGATTTTTTACTCCTAAATCTCTCAAGAATGCTTGAATTTTCCCTCGAATTGCAGCAAATCCGCCACTTCTTTCTGCAACTAAGAATGCTAGTCTGGTTAAATTATGGTGATCTCTTACAACAGTACCCAATTCGTAAACGCTTTGTGGCAAATCATGGTGGCGATTACTAGATAGTAATCTAAGCAAACCAGGTGTCAAGTATTGTCTAAGTAGAGTGTGTTCGATGGTAATTGGGTTGGTAATTCTAGTTACTTCTCCAACATTATCCCAACGCATCAAGGTAAACTGGTCATGATCATTGGATAAGGTCAAGGATTGTATTTGCATCATACCAAGTCCTTGCATTGAATTTCTAATTCGTCTAAGAATATGATTGTCAGTTCGAGGGACCGCAGTCATGGGTGATTTTGCTACATCAGTTCCTAAATTTTCATAACCATGTCCAATTGCAATATCTTCCAGTAAGTCAACCTGATGCAGTATGTCAAACCTCCATCGTGGCATTGCTAATGTGACATTTTGCTCATCTTTACTGATTAATGTGCCTCCCATTCGGTTTATCGCAGTTGAAATTTGACTTTCTTCTAATTTGCCCCCAAGTAAACCATCCAACAGTTTTGTCGAAAGTTTATGGGTAATAGCATCTCCATTTGGCAAATGTTCAACTGACCCATCACACGCAGTTATTTTGACAGATTCAATAGTGCCACCATATTCTTCTAATTGCATAGCAATTAACATCAAACATGCTTCACATGATCGATAATCCCAACCAGTTACATCGATAAAAAAGTCTGTTGTATCATTAGTGACGGTTGTATGATCACCATTTATTATTGGCGGGAAAGATAATACATTACCATCCGCATCGATAATCACTGGATATTTTTCAAAGCCATCTAGTAAATGTGCATAATCAATACCTTTTGGATGTTCTAGCAAAATTTGTTTGATGGACATTTCATTGGTCATTGAAAGTGGAGTAAAGCGTGTGTCGTTTGTTACTGCTTTAACAGAAAAAGGCGCTTTAATTTTTGATAGGTCATGAACACCTATCGACGCTCGTTTTCTTCCTCTTCCTAGAGCAAAGTGTAGTTTTTCCTGATGATCCATTAATGACTTGATGAATGCATCTGATTCAATTTGTGAACTTCCCGAATCAACACCTCTTACCACTGCGCCAATAATGACAGGTCTTATATCCTCTAGTTCTCGGTCGACAATTAGTTCTATGTCGCCTTTTTTTACGTTCAGGTTAGGAGTTGCATTGGCGTGATGAATAAAGTTCCTTATGGCCCTTGATAATGTTTCACCAGATAATAGGTCGGGACGATTAGGAAATATTTCGATGTCAAGTTTTTCCGAATCACATTTATCGATATCTGTGCCCAGCAGTGGTAGATTATCTGCGAGGTATTCGATGTCATGTTGGTAACCATGCTTTGACACTAATCGGTCAATGAGTGATTGGTCTACAGAAATTGTTGGCATACTTTCACCTATCTTGCAAACCAGTGAGGCAGTGGTCGCTCATATCCTACTAGTCTTAGTCCACTTACTGCTGCTGTTTAATGATCAAGTGCTCTGAGGTTTTGTCTTGAGAGTGAATCGATGCTTTCCAATCCTATTCTTTGTAGGGTTTTGGATAGTTCAAAATGAATTTTATTTAACCAATTATTAATTTCTGGTCCATCTTCAGATGGAGTTGCACAACACACTAGCTTCAGACCAGCAGCACAAAATTTGACAATATCATCGGCATTAGCTGAAAAACCAAGATTAACCGCAGATTCGGTATAGTAATCTTGTAAATTTGCCTTTTTGCTTCTACCGATTAATACTAAACTTGCAGGTTCTGAAATACCTGTGCCATCTTCAATCGATGTAATTGCCAAATCTGCTCTATGGTAAGCAGAAGTTTTGTGCAAATAGTCAATGCGTCCTACTCCATTGCTGAAACTAAATGGTTTATCTTGACTTAATAATGAACGTAGGGAAACTAACATACCGTCGATTTCTTCTGCATTCATACTAGGCAGACCCATCATGTCAATAACCATCCCGCCACATTGAGCTAGTTTTGGACCAATAAAGTTTAGATTAGCCTGGCTAATAAGGGCGAAATCAATTGCTCTTGGATTAGTTGATACAATGAATGGTTGAGTTTCGATTCGGTTGACTGGTGTATTATCTAACTCAAATTTCGATAGAATTTCTCCATCAGAGATCAACGGCATTAATGGTAATGGTAGTGCTATTGGGGTATTGGTTTCCCCTCTTTCTCCTATCAGTGCTACAGTGTCGCAGGTGATGTAATTCATTTTGTGTGGTGCATCTGTTGGTACCAATCCAATTGTCGACATATCTCCTGAAGAAACAACATTAGTAGTCTCGTGATCGGCTTTAGGACTAGTACATTCTAAACATAAGGAATCATTTGGGATTTGGAAATCTTTGATATCTAATTCCTTATTGATTTTAGTTAGTTCAGTTTTAGTGACGGGTCTAAGAGTTACACCTTCGGGTGGATTAGGGCATCGCCCATTGACAATAATCAATCCACCACTCATCCCGGCACCAGGATCATTACCAATATCACCATCAACTACAATGATTCCATCTTTCATCCCACCTCCGACTCTAGACCCAGCATTGCCTCTAACAAATACCAGACCACCTTCCATACATGAACCAAGGTCATCTCCACATCCGTCTAAAATAGTAATCTTGCCGGACTTCATACCATATCCAGCGTAATTTCCTGCTGAACGCTCACAGGTAATGGTATTACCATCGTTGGCCGCACCAAGATATGATTCCACATCACCTTGAATGGTGAAGGTGCCTCCGTTACCAAAAGCTGCTGTCCAAGATCCTAATTTTCCTAAAGCCCTAATCTTGGCGCCTTTTGGCAATCCGGGGCACAAACCTAGTTCCCCGTTTTTTGGTACGGGGTCTCCGGCATTTGTCCACCCAATTCGCAATATCGCGTTCTGTTCAGCGGCTGCTTTGAGTTTTGGACCTAATTTAGAATTGATATTGAATGACCTAGCAACCACATCTAGAGCATCCGCCATGTGAGGATGTCAATGTAGCATGACCATATAGTCTTCTTTTCCATGGAGCACATATTGATGTTTTAGCCATCATAATTATGATACGATTTGTTAATAGATATTCTATCATGACACATAGATTGTGAGACGATGGTAATCAAGGTAGCAATAAACGGATATGGCACAATTGGCAAACGGGTTGCAGATGCAGTTGATGCA
>MDSX01094089.1_pt1 | contig 11709 bp, 16 predicted proteins | sample 811141 | NCBI WGS metagenome assembly MDSX01 (sample SAMN05326642, study PRJNA326480) | marine metagenome | isolation source: seawater | place: Atlantic Ocean: South East | collected 2010
ATTGTAGTTACTGGTGGGCTCGGCAGGAATTGAACCTGCGATCTCCACCATGTCAAGGTGGCGTCATAACCCCTAGACCACGAGCCCAGTAATTGAGGCGGATAATAGACCCCTGATGAATGATTCTCTCTAGATATTTGAATTAACTAATAATCTTAGATAATTTTCCATCACAGTTTTCAAGTGAACATAATCCAGAAACCCTTGTTCTTCCATTAGACATTACTATTTCTCTTGGAGATCTGACAATTACCTTGTTTTTACATTTCATACAATATGCATGATAAGATGCCATAATTAACTCTCGGTAGCTTTCACAACTAAACCTTGCTAAACCCCCCTCTTATTGGCCAAATAATATAAATTCTCATTTAAACGCTGTACTGCGGAGCTATTTACATATAATGTATCAAATTAATTTCTGATAACTACCATTATCGGCCACACTGACCTCGATAAAAAAACAAAATAATATAGAAGAATAAAAAATTAGAGAAATATATCAATAATTTAAAATGATTAATTGAGAATAATTGATTTATTTTACAAGATGTACCATAACCTTTCTTAAATAATTAGTGTTTTGTACCGCCTATTACAATTATACAACAGAGCCTGAAAAGAAAGTTTTTGAAATAGGAGATACACCAGGAGTTTGACACCAATAATCAATATACTTACTTTTCAAAATATTAAAGTCTGCAGGACCGCCTTCGTAGATAGAACCGACATCCAGATGTAATTCGGAATTCAATGTCGATGCAGGATTCCTAGAACAAGCAACTAATGCAGCCAGAGGGTCGATACCGATACGATGAGTGACAAGACTAGCTACAAAGGGCAAGGATAGTGTTTGACAATTAGGATTGAAGTCTGTAGCTAAAGAAAAATTCCAATTATTTTCTATGCAGTCATTAATGCCCTCACCTAGTTCTTTCCCTAAAACATATGGAGTCCCCGGAAGAAAAACTTGCATTGTTCCGGAAGAATGAGCTTTGGCTCTGGAGTCATGATTACTAAAGCCAACATGATCTGCACTGACACTACCTAAATCTGCCGCTAACGATAAACCATTAGAGTCTGAAAATTCATCTACATGAAGTCGACTTTTCATCCCTAAATCTTTAGCCGCATTAACTATATTCTCTGTTTGTTCTAGACTATACCAGCCGGGCTCACAAAATACATCTACCCATTTTGCCAATTTATTATCATGGATGTAAGGTAATTGTTCGCTGATGAGTTCGTCAATGTATTCTTCCCTAGTTTTTTCACTAGGGAAGTCATGAGCTCCTAACCATGTAGGTAAAATATTACATTTAGAGTAATTTATTTCAGAAGATGATTCTAAAAGCTTAATTTCACTATCAACTGATAAACCATAACCACTCTTAGCTTCTAATGTTGTTGTACCATTTAGGGAGGCTTGAGATAATCTTTCATTACCTAATGAAATAAGTTGATCTTTAGTAGCATCCCTAGTTGATTTAACAGTACGACTAATTCCGCCTCCTTTAGTTGAAATTTCTTGGTAACTTAATCCACTTTGGCGCATTTTCATTTCATTAGATCTATCTCCTGTCCAAAGTAAATGCGTGTGGCAATCTACTAACCCAGGAATTACTGCGTTTCCATTAGCATCGATTAAGTTTACAATATTAGATATGCCGTTTAAGAAATCTGGCGCGAATTCTTCGATTAATTCCTCTTCAGGAGAAATTTTTTCTATTATACCATCGGATATTAATATGGCATTACCCGGACTTAAAACAAGCTTTTCTCTGTCAAACATCTCACTACCAGTGAGAGGTTTTGATGTATCACCATCATTCAATGCGGCTAACTCTCCTAGGTTGAATAAGAGGTATTCCATGACACCCGACAGGAGTGATGCTTGAAAGGCCTCTCCTCTTCCGGTATACTAATGGGTGTTATTTTAGGTATAGAAAGTACTGCTCATACATTCTCAATTGGAGGGGTTTTCAGAGACGGGGAGACTATATCTTCTTCTTCAGCATTATTTCGACCTAAAGAAGGAGGCATTCATCCAAGAGAAGCTGCAGATCATCATTCAGTGATATCTGGGGAAAAAATTAGTGAGTTCATTAATGGAAATAGTATTTCATTAGAACAAATTGATGCTATCGCATTTAGTCAAGGGCCCGGATTGGGACCATGTCTAAGAGTAGGGGCATCCGTAGCAAGATCGCTATCAGAAAAATTAGATATTCCATTAATTGGAGTTAATCATTGTGTAGCACATATAGAAATCGGTAGATTGCAAACAGGCTGTAAAGACCCTGTTTTGCTATATGTCAGCGGAGGGAATACTCAAGTGATTGCTAGAAAAGGAGGAAGATATCGTGTCATTGGAGAAACATTAGATATAGGCATAGGAAATATGTTAGATAAATTTGCAAGGACTCAGGGGATACCTTTTCCAGGTGGACCAAAGATAGAAGAATTAGCACTAGAATGGGAAAAGAAAAATCCTGTAACTAGCCTAGATAATATTATTTTACCCTATGCTGTACACGGAATGGATTTGTCTTTTTCAGGCATACTTACCGCAGCAATTCAAAAAATCACAGATGGCCATCCTTTAGAAGAAGTATGCTGGTCCTTGCAAGAACATGTATTTTCAAGTTGTATTGAAGTAGCAGAGAGAGCACTGGCACATACCGGTAAGAAAGAACTCTTGTTAGGCGGAGGAGTTGCTTGTAATGAACGTATAAGAAAAATGTCTGAACTAATGTGTAATGATCGCGGAGCAGTAGCATATTGGCCTGAAAAACAATATTGTATAGATAATGGAACAATGATTGCAGAATTAGGTAGGAAGATGTTAGAGCATAATTTAGTGACGAAATTAGAAGAGAGTGCTATTGATCCGTCAATGAGAACTGACCACGCAGAAGTTGTTTGGACATGATTTGCGTCTTAAGAAGCCTTATCTAAGGCGCTTGATGGCCATGAGTTGGAGATTGAGTATCTTGAGTAGACAACGAAGGCGTGGACCATCTAGAAGGATGCCAAAGAATGTCTTCAATCAAGGAGCTAGTAACGAGCAAAAGAAACCTCAGACTACTCAGATTCCCAAAGCAACTCCTCCAAAGGTGATTTCTGCTCCACCAAAGGTTGCAGGTAGTGTTCCAAAACCTAAACCTGTAGTAGAGAAAAAACCTGTAAAAAATCAGAAAATTGTTGAAAAAATAGTAGAAGAAATTGTCATTAAAGAAGAGATAATATCTGATAAAATAGAACCTAAGGAGTCAAAAATTGAAGAAATTGTTTCTGAACAAATTTTGGGCAATGAGCCTAAAAAGAGTAGAGGACTAAAACAACTCAAAAAGAAGTCAAATGTAGTTAAAGACCCTAGTGTTCAAAGCGATAGAGCAGCTGCATTAATAGAACAAAGTCGAAAAAGGGCAATGGTACCAGTTCCAAAGACAGTTGTTAAAGAAAAGGTAGTAAAACCTGCTCCAAGAAGAAGAAAACCTCCAAAGTCAAGTTATCAACCAGCTAATAGAGCTAGGAGATTGAATAGGAGTAGGCACATGGAATATAAGTATGAAATGCGTAAATTACTACAAGACATCAATGTATCAGAAGAACACAGATCTAATCTGCTAGGGACTATCTGGGCTAAAGGTGAAAGACAAACAGCTTCAGATGCTAAGTTATTCTTAGAAGAAAAAATGGGCGAAGGTGCTATCAATGAAGAACAAAAATCACAACTTGAAAAAGTAATAGATAACTATACGATAAGAAGGTGAGAGAATAATAGTTGATAATAATAAAGTAGTTAAAGTCCATTACCATGGATATTTTGCAGATACGAAAGAAGTTTTTGATAGTTCATTATCAGAAGATCGTGAGCCATTAACTTTCTTAGTAGGTCATGGTCAAATGATACCTGGTTTTGAAGCTGAAGTATTAGGAGCAGAAATAGGTGAAAAGAGAACTTTTACATTAGAACCTGAAAGAGCCTATGGTCATAGAGATGAAAATCAATATGCAAATTTACCATTTGCTGATTTCCCAGAAGGAATTGAAGTAGGGATGAACTTTCAAGCTGAAATGAATGGTATGCCTATCTTATTCTCAATTAGTAGTATTGACGAAGAAGCAGGGACCGTCACATGTGATGCAAATCATCCTATGGCTGGTAAAACTTTGACTTTCGATGTCGAAATAATCTCAGTAAGAGATGCTTCTGAAGAAGAAATAGCTCATAAGCATGTCCACGGTGATGGTGGTTATGATCACTAAACATATCACATAATTCATTTGCTGTGATGCGTCCGGAGAAGCGTGGAACCACGTAAGAGTAGATCGACCACTCGCGGCGGTCTATCAAGAAATGATATACCTACGTCAGAAACAGTATCAGATGCCGGGTATCCAAAAGGAGGACATAATTTACCTGGCTTACCACCATATACAAGAGGAATCCATACTCGAATGTACAAGGATAGATTATGGACTATGAGGCAATATGCTGGTTTTTCAACAGCATATGAAACAAATCAGCGTTTCAAATTATTACTCGATTCAGGACAAACCGGACTATCAGTAGCATTTGACTTACCAACTCAATTAGGGATGGATTCGGACGATGAGAATTCCATGGGTGAAGTAGGCAAAGTGGGAGTCCCCATAGATACATTAGAAGATATGGAAACTCTATTCGCAGACATTGATCTTGGCAAAGTCTCTACTTCAATGACGATAAATGCTCCTGCAACAACATTACTTGCATTATATGTAGCTGTAGCAGATAATCAAGGCATTAAAAGAGAGAATCTAAGAGGGACTGTACAAAATGATATTCTGAAGGAATATATTGCTAGAGGACTATATGTGTTTCCACCAAAAGAGTCAATCAGACTGACAACAGATTTATTCGAATGGTGCAATAATAATATCCCTAAATGGAATACGATATCTGTTAGTGGTTATCATATAAGGGAAGCAGGTTCTACAGCAATAGAAGAAGTAGCATTAACACTGGCTAATGGCATTTACTACGCAGAAGAGGCCGTCAAAGCAGGATTGGATATTGATGATTTTGCTCCAAGGATGTCATTTTTCTTTGGCTGCCATAATGACTTCTTTGAAGAGATTGCGAAATTTAGAGCCGCTAGAGAATTGTGGTATAATCTTGTTAATGAACGATTTAATCCAAAAAACCCTAAATCATCTCAATTAAGATTTCATACACAAACTGCTGGCGTCACTTTGACCGCTCAACAACCAATGAATAATGCAGTAAGAGTATCGTACCAAGCACTATCAGCAGTTCTAGGCGGAACTCAATCATTACATACGAATAGTTTTGATGAAGCTATAGGGTTGCCAACAAATGATTCAGTAAAAATTGCATTAAGAACACAACAAATTATTGCGCATGAAACCGGTGTAGCAGATGTAGTAGATCCACTTGCTGGTTCATATCTTGTAGAGGAATTGACAGCTAAAATTTTAAACCAATCTTATGAATTAATATTGGAACTAGAGCAGAAAGGTGGTGTATTAAACTGCCTTAAGGCAGGGATTCAACAGAAAATGATACATGAAAGTGCGTGGAAAGAAATCAAAGATACTGAGAATAATGATCTACTCGTAGTGGGGGTAAATACCAATGTTGAAGATTCAGATAATATGAATTTAGGTATGAAAATTGATTCTAATAATGAACAAAAACAGATTACTAAATTAGAAAAATATCGTAAAAAACGTAATAATGATGTAGTATTGGAGCAATTAAATTCACTGAAGAGTGTATGTGAAGGTACAGAGAACGTTATGCCAGCATTAATTGATGCATTGAAATCAGGAGCTACTGTTGGCGAAGTTAATGGAATAATGAGAGATGTTTTTGGAACATGGATTTCACCAAGTGGTGTTTAAATGAGTAGAATTGATCATATAGGTATAGCGACGAATAATATTGAAGAAGCATCAAAATTTTGGGAACAAATAGGTCTTAAATCTGGATCAGATGACATTAATGTTGAACAAGATGTAAAGATAAGAATGTTTTATGGCGTAGATGAAAATGGAAATAATACTCACTCCAAAGTAGAGTTGATAGAAGCATTATCAGATAACTCTCCTGTGGCTAAATTTATTTCGAAAAGGGGTCAAGGAATTCAACAGTTAGCTATTACTGTCAATCATATTGACGAGTTGATAAACGATCTAGTAAATTCAGGCGTGCGTATGATTAATCAGAAATCTTCCATTGGAGCGGGAGGACATAGGATTGCTTTTGTTCATCCAGAGTCTACTGGAGGAGTGCTAGTTGAACTTGTAGAAAGAGAGGATGTTTTCTCAAGGAGTGAAGATTAATGCTAGAATTAATAGAAAGATTACTAAAAAAATGGAACTCTTCTTTAATTACTGGTCAGTTAATCAGAGATGAAATTATTTTTATATCGGATACATTAGAACTAATGAGAGATGCAAAGGAAATTTCTAATGATGCATACTTAGAATTCGGATCTATTCAGGGAGGATTATCAGTTATCTCGAGCCTCTTAGAACAAGATGTAGGAAAAAAAGATATTCTACCTTTATTGAATACTTTACAAGAAAGAACTAGAATATTAAATGATAAATATCCTATATTAAATAAAACGATAGAATCGGGCAAATATGGATACTCAATAACAAGTATTAAAAAAAATAAATAATTTACTTTATTTTTGTCCAGTATTCATATAGTAATACTCAGAGAATACTTAAAAGAAAATGGTTAACGCGAGTATTATGCCGAAAATCAGTTTAGACATACCTTCGGAATTATTGGATGATATTAAAACACATGTAGGGGACAAAAAGAAATTTATTTCCGTAGCAGATGCAGTAAGAACTGCATGCAGAAAAATGTTAGATCAATTAGATTCCATTGATGAATTTAGAGGCAGGAGATGAAATAAAATGAAGAAAGATGTACCCGATAAAAAGGAAGCACAGGAAGCTGTAGAGACTTTGGTTAGATATATTGAAAAAATCGAAGGCCCATTGAGAGAAGGACTTTTGGATACTCCAAAAAGAGTAATAGATGCATATGAGGAAATTTATCAAGGTTATTCGATTGATGCGGATTCACTCCTAGATGCGACATTCAATGCAGAGGGATATGATGGAATTGTATTATTGAGAGATATTGAGTTCCATTCTACTTGTGAACATCATATGTTGCCATTCACTGGTTCAGCTCATGTTGCTTATATTCCAGTAGAGAAAATTGTTGGAATCAGTAAATTAGCTAGACTAGTAGAATTACATGCACTAAGATTACAAAATCAGGAAAGAATTACAAAATCAATAGCAGACGATTTAGAGCGTGTTTTACATCCTCTTGGATGCGCTGTCATCATTGAGGCAAAACATGGATGTATGCAGTGTCGAGGTGTCAAAAAACAGAATTCAATAATGACAACTAGTACGATGAAAGGTGTTTTCTTTGATAAATCAGAAGCAAGGACCGAATTACTACAATTAATTAATAATAAAATGAAATAGTGGATGTGAGAAAATGACTATTCTTAATCAAAATATGGATTTAGAAAAATTATATCCCATAGTGGAAATATTCCATAGCGTTCAAGGTGAAGGTTTTCACTCAGGAATGCCATCAATATTCATTAGATTTGGAGGTTGTAATTTAAGATGTGCGTGGTGTGATACAGATTTTGATATCTGGACTGATATGAGTATTGGAGAGATAGTCAATGAATTATCAAAGTATGATTGCGATAGAATTATACTAACTGGAGGAGAACCAGCATTACAAGATTTAGTTACACTCTCTGCATGCCTAAAACCACTTGGCTACTATCTAAGCATAGAGACAAATGGAACTGTAGTAATACCTACTGATGTAATTGATTGGATATGTGTGAGCCCTAAAGATCAAGAATATGCTAATCTTAAGATTAAACAAAGGATTGGGGATGAATTAAAAATTGTATATTTAGGTCAGGATTTAGAAATGTATAATGAATTAAAAGAAGGATTTAATCATTTATACTTACAACCTCTCTATGATGAAGGCCAAAATACAGAATGGAATGGGATGAGTTTTCATAGTACTTTCGAAAAAGTAAGAAAAAATCCAGAATGGAGATTATCTCTACAAACACACAAATGGATGGGTGTAGAATGAAAAGAGCAGTTATGGCTCTAAGTGGAGGTATGGACTCTACAAGTCTGCTTATACATCTATTGAATGAAGGATATTTGGTAGATTGTATATCATTCAATTATGGTCAGAAACATATGATTGAGATAGAAAGGGCATCGAAAAATATCATTTATCTTAAGAGTAAAGGTTTTACAGTGAATCATGAAGTAGTAGATTTAACTTCTGCAATGTCAATATTTCATTCAGCACTAACAACAGATGGAATGAGTATTCCAGAAGGACATTATGAAGAAGAGCAAATGAAGGCTACAGTAGTTCCAAACAGAAATGCAATTTTTTCATCGATAATCTATGGCCATGCACTTTCAATAGTTTCAAGAGAGAATACTGATGTTAAAATCGCTTTAGGCGTTCATAGTGGAGATCATGCAATTTATCCAGATTGTAGACCAGAATTTTACGAAAGTTTGGAACAAGCATTTAGAATAGGGAATTGGGATTCGGAAAAAGTTGAATTTTTCCTTCCGTACATAGATCTAGATAAGTCTTCCATACTTCTCGATGCATTATCAAGCTGTGAGAGGTTAGGTTTAGATTTTGACACTATATTTTCCAATACAATTACGTCATATAATCCAGATTCAGAAGGCAGGAGTTCAGGTAAGACTGGTTCAGACATTGAACGAATATTGGCTTTCAATCAAATAGATAGAGTAGATCCGATTGATTATGTAGAGTCATGGGATATTGTATTAGAAAATGCAATTTCAACAGAATTAAAATATAAAGATGAAATTTATAGAGAAAAATTAACTGAATTACAATATAATGTAACTAGAAATAGTTCTACAGAATATCCATTTTCAGGAGAATTATGGGATGAGAAAAGATTGGGCACATACACTTGTATTTGCTGCGGCCATATATTATTCACATCAGAAATGAAGTTCAACTCGGGCTGCGGATGGCCATCATTTCATACAGAGCATAAAGATGCAAGTATTACTCAAATAGAAGATAGAACACATGGAATGGTTCGAGTGGAGGTTAAATGTTCTAAATGCGATGCACATTTAGGTCATATTTTTAATGATGGACCAAGGAAATACGGTGGTGAGAGATATTGTATTAATTCAGCATCAATGGATTTTGAGGAGAGAGATTAATGGTAACTATAATTAGAAGATTCGTAGAAACAGACACAGGACACAGAGTTCCAAATCATAAGAGTAAATGTCGCCATATGCATGGGCATCGATATCGATGGGAAGCAGAAATCGAAGGCGATGTAGTTGATGAAGAGGGTGTTTCAGATCAAGGGATGTTAATGGATTTCTCTGATGTATCTAAGATATTAGAAGTTTATATTCACGATGTAGTAGACCATTCTTTTATTGTATATGAAAATGATCATGAGGCTTTGAAGGCACTATCACTAATGGGTGATGATCACAGAACTTTTATTGTACCATTCATACCTACTGCTGAGAATTTAGCTAAGTGGGCTTACGAACAAATTGAGTCAAAAATTACCTCAAAATATGGGAAAAAATTACGTTTAGTCGCTTTTCATGTTAGAGAAACGCCAAAGTCATGGGCTACTTGGAAAGTAGATTAATCTTTCTTGCTATTATTAGAAATTATTTCGTTCCATAATTCAGGATTCTGAGAGAAGTATTCAAACGCTAAGTTAGTCGTTTGAATCACGCCTAATAATCTATGAATTTCGTCATCTTTAGGTAAACCTCGAAGTATTACTCTTTGTAATGTTTCGTCAATGCCACTTCTCCTAAAATCAATAGTTGGTATCAATTCAGATAATCTAGTAATTTCATTTCTTAAAACATACTTTAATTCTGCAGAAAGGAGTTTTTCATTTTCAGAATTTTCGGAAAAATTATTATTCCTATACCAGGAATAACAAATTAATGAAACAGCATGACTTAAGTTCATTATAGGATATCCGGGCCATGTAGGAATAGTCACTAGCAAATCACAAATTTTTAATTCGCTATTTAGTAAACCCTTTCCTTCAGGACCAAAAACAATTGAAATATTTCCTTCAGTATTGCTAAGTTGTTTGGGGAGATCTTCTGGTTCGAGGAAATGACGAAAAGAAATTTTACTACCATGCTCTCTTTTACCTGAAGTACCAATGACAATACTTGAATCAGAAACAGCAGATTGAATATTATCAAAGAATTTAGCATCGTCTAATACAGATTGAGCATGTTTTGCCCTGTTTCTTACTTCATCAGACCAAATATCATCTCTACCAACTACTCTAAGATCTGTGAAACCAAAATTTTTCATAGATCGAGCAACAGCACCTATATTTCCATCGAATTGTGGCCTAACTAGAACAATTGACACTCTTTCGGAATAAAATGGAGGAGGGATATCTAGCATTTCTCCCATGTGAATCAAATATCCGACATCATAGGTTAGAATAATGCTTCTCTAATCTACTCTGCGCTGTTTATATCGTGTAATATACCCAGCAATCCAGTTTCTCATACGCTTATTTGAAACATCTGTATATTCTGTAACGTAATGTTTGTTATTTTCGAAGTCAGCATTAAACATATCTGGATATAGTTCAACCAACCTCAAAGCTCTAATTTTTATGAATGACGGTCTGATATTGCCCATAATTAATCCTCCAACAATTTAACTTCTAATGGAAATCCTTCTTCTCTTGTTACTTGGACACGAATCTTTCTAGGTGGATTCTGCATACCTCTTGCCCATATTACATGATTAATTGATTCATCAATCCAAATCTCTTCTTCATCAGTTTTTTTCATATGTTGAGATACATGTTTTTTGATTTGTGCCATAGCACGGTTAGCTCTTCTTGTTCTTGGAACTGACCAAGCAGCACGCAATGGAATTGTCATTTCTCTAACTTCTGCCATATTTCTCACCTTTGTAGTTTTGATCTACGCCACATGTGCCTCTTAGGATGGCTTGTTACATTTCTGTTAGTCCTTAGCATGACCCAAACTGGAACACGACGATTCTGTTTAGTGACTTTGTTAAGTCTAAGTTTCTTTGCTAGTGGTTTAACGCGAGCCATATATATCACCTAATATTTAGAAAGTCCAGGATATTTTTCTTCAGCTGCACCCCTTACAGAGTGTGCATGTTTATCCAAAAGTGCATGCCCTTCCGGTGTCAGAACTTTACCGTAATTCACTGTATTTGCAGGATTCCATTTACTGGTAATTAGGCCTGCTTCAGTTAATTGTTGTAACACATTTCTAGCTACATTTCTTGATCCAGCAGCAGCACGAGTAGGTTTAACACCTCTATCTTTGGGTCCACCAAATAATTGCGCCATATGATTTGTTCCGATTGGTCCTTTCATGCCAACCTTACGAAGAACTGCTGCAGAACGTATGAACCACCAATCATCTTGTGTAGGTGGTCTTTCACGGTGAATGCCTGTTTTTACGTACTCAGCCCACTCTGGAGGAGTAATTTGGTCTAATTCTTGAAGCTCAGAAGAAAGACTGCCAATGAGTAAATCAGCAGGTACATCGTAATACGTG
>MDSX01064608.1_pt1 | contig 11694 bp, 8 predicted proteins | sample 811141 | NCBI WGS metagenome assembly MDSX01 (sample SAMN05326642, study PRJNA326480) | marine metagenome | isolation source: seawater | place: Atlantic Ocean: South East | collected 2010
GTTTCATCAATTGAAGATAGGTCATGTTATGATGAAGGTAAAAGAGTAGGCGAAACACTTTGTTATTTCTATAAAATTAAAGAAAAAATTAAGGTAGCTATCTTTAGACCATTTAATGTTTTTGGGCCGGGTATGCCAAAAAATGATTATAGAGTTTTTCCTCGTTTTTTTAATTCAATTAAAAGAAAAAAACCAATAACTATTTTTAAATCAGGAAAACAAACTAGAACTTTTTGTTATGTAACTGATGCAATTACAGCTATGTTTCTTGTGATAATAAAAGGTAATAACTTTGTATACAACATCGGCAATGATAAACCTGAAATTAATATGGCAACATTATACAAAATTATAAAACGTAATGTTAAAGAAAGAATAAGTTCTATAAATATAGAATATCCTAAAAATTACCCACAAGTAGAACCGCAAAGACGTTGTCCCAATATCAATAAAATAAAAAATGAATTAAATTTTAAAAATAGAGTTAGTATAAATAGTTCTGTTAAAAGATTTTATGAATGGTCAAAAAAATATTACTGATTAAATAATTCATTAAAATTTTTAAAAGATAAAGATAATTTTGTAATGTCAGTTTTGTTTGAAATCATTTCTAGAGAAATTTTATCAAAAAATTTATTTTTTTTTAATAATTTAGCAAAAGAGTAGTTAAACTTACTTGGTCGGGTCAAAAAAAAGAATTTTTTTTCAGATATTTGAATATTTCTAATAAATTTTTGGTTATTTAAAAAACTATTTTTATTAAATTTCCCAAAATGAAATATGCTAGTATCAAAATTAATTCCAAACCAAGGAGATTTAAGTTTTTTAATTAAATTAGCTAATTTATCAATATTATTTAAATATTTCTCACCATAATTTTTAGGTATAGGTTCAAAGCAAAAATAAATTTTATGTTTTTTAGCTAAAGGAATGATTTTTCTAAAAAAATTTAAAAAAATAATATCTGATTTTGATACACTTAATTTTTTATTATTTCGAAAATCAGCTGAACCAATGATAATTTTATTACATTTTAATATTTTACTAATTTTAATTATTTTTAAGATATGATTATAAATTTTAAACTTATGTTTTTTTTCAAACAAATTTAGATTAGTTTTATAAAAAACTCCTTGAACAGCATTCACTTTTAAATCTAATAATGAAATTTTTTTATAAAATTTTTTAATACTAGACTCACAGTTTTTCCAGTTACCATTTATTTTTATGGGTGCAATGTCAATCCCTCTTATTGAATAATCTTTCAATAATTTTAAAACTTTATTTGAGTCAGAATGATTCCAAGCTAGGTTAGAAATGAATAATTTTTTTTTATGCATTTAATATTTATTTGCGAGAATTTACGTAAAATCTATCTTCAAAATGTAATAAAGGGAATCTAAATTTTTTAATTAATTTAAAATTTTTTTTCACAAGAAAATTATGCCAGTTTTTAGTTTTATTATTTTTATACATATTAAAAAATTGATTTTCTATTAATATTAATTTTATTTTTCTAATAGTATTATTTGAACCTTTTAAAACATTTAATTCATAACCTTCAACGTCTATTTTTAATAATGTATTAGTTAACTTTTTATTTTGAAAAAATTTATCGATAGTATTTATTTTAACTCTATAAGAATTTTTTTTTATATTTGTTTTTCCAATTAATAAGTTTTTAATTCTTAAAAAAAAAGAATTATGATTAAGTTTCTGTAATGATGAAGTAGATGTTAATCTATTTATATTTATTATTTCTTTTTTATTTTTATTTCCCAATGCAATATTATAACTTTTTATTCTTGAGTCTTTATTAAATTTTTTAATTAATATTTTAAATATTTTTTTTTGTGGCTCAAAAGTATACGCTTTTTTAAATGATATGTTTGGTATGCAATTAGTAAGAAACTCTCCTTTATGTGAACCAACATCAATTATAGAATCAATTTCATAATTATTTAAAAACTTAATTACTCTTTTGTGATGATATTTCTTGTCCAAAAAATTTACTAATTTTTCTAGAAGCATAATTTTATTAAAATTAAGAATTATTTTACTAAAAATATAATATGTTTTATTTTATTAATTAACTAGTATAATTATAATAGATATCATAATTTGTTTTGAATCATAATAGTAATGAAAATACAAAAACAAAATTTAATTACCATTATATCTTTAGTTGTATCAATTTTATTTTCATCTTTTGTTTGGGATTTAATTAAATTGCCTTATAAAGAAGTAAATATTATAGGCGTTTATTCTGCCAATGAGCATAATGCACTAAATGATATATTAAGATATATAACATTTATTTTTTTACCTGTTTTTACTTTCGTAAGTTTACAATTTTTTTACAAAAAAATTTCATTTAAATCGTTTTTTTTACAACTAAATATAAATGAAGAGATTAAATATCAAGACTTGAAATTATTAAATCTCATTTTATCTTTATTATTATTTTTAGTGTTTCTAGAATTTTTCTCTGTATCATTCACTCTAGATAAATTAGATCTATTTCATGAAGGTCAAAGGTTAAGTTCTGCATATAAAAGCCTTACTGACGGTAGTTTATGGTCAGGTTCTTATGTAACAGTAGGAATTTTTTATGAAACGTTAAGTGCTAAATTTATTTGGCAATTGTTTAATCATGAGTCAATAGGTTTAATGAGATTTGCAGATAGAATATTTATTTTATTATGTAAAATTTTTGTGATTTTAATAATTTATAAAATTTCGATTTTTTCAAATTTACGATTTGTTTATAAAGAAATCTTTTTGGTTATATGTTCATTAATTTTAATCCCAAATCTATTTGATTATCATACTTCAAGAATTGATGTTGAATATCTATCTTTTAGAGAATTGCCAGTTTTAATACTAGCTTATATCTTTTTGGAAATCATATCAAAAAAAGATTTAAATAAAATCTTTATTGCTTTTTTAGGACCTATTAGTTTTCTTTCAATGATGTGGAGTATTGATAGAGGGTTAATTTGTAATATTTTAATTTTTTCAATTTTTTTTTATTTTTTAATTAACAGACAGTTTAAAGGCTTATTTATTCTATTATTATCAGTTTTTCTAGCTTGGTTATTAGGTTTTGCTTTATTACAAAATGAATTTAAATTTTTTATAAGTAATACATTTGGTTTGCTTAAAGTTATAAATTATATTTTTGGCGAAATTCATGCAACACCTTTTGGCTCAGACCCAGCATCAGTTAGATCGGGAAAAGTACTCTTAGGTGTAATTTTTTGTTTAATATTTTCCTTTAGTTTGTTTAGTAAAAATAACGAAAATAATAATTCTCATTTTAAAATAGCAATGCTTTTTTTATCTATAATATCATTTTTAACTTATGCTTATAATTTAGGTAGATCTGGAGGTAGCCACTTAAAAGAAGTATTTGGATATTCTATAATATTTATCACAATTGTAATTATAGGATATCTATTACAATTTATTTCTCAAAAAAAATTATTGAGTAAATTAACTAAATTTAGAGTAAATATTTTATTATTATTATTTACAATATTTATGTTCTTCTCTCTTCATAATATTAATTTTAGAAATATTTTAAATTTTGAAAATAGATTTGAAAATTATATAAACCTAGATGATAATTATTACCTACATGATAATGATATTTTATTTATAAAAAAAACAAAAAAATTTGCTAAAGATTTCAAATGCATTCAAATGTTTACAAATGAGGCTGCTTATTTATATTTTTTAAAAAAACCTAATTGTACAAAATATTATCTAGTATTTTCTATAGGATCTATCAAAGAGCAGAAAGATATGATTAAAGAGTTAAAAAATGTTGAATTTATAATTACTAGTGAAATTAGTGATAAAGGTCATCCTAAATTTAAATTACCATTAGTAAAAGATTATTTAGAACAAAAGTATTATGTGTTTTATCAAGAAGATATATTGTCAAGTAAGAGAAATAAAAGAATAATTTTAAAAAAAAAATAAATATATTAATTTCATCTAGAATTTATGAATAATAATTTATCATTGAGTATATATATTTAGAACTTTTTGAAAATCTTGAGGAGATATTATTAATATTTTCTCTTACATACCCATCATATTTTTTTTGATATTTAAATTCTAAAATTATTTTATTAAATCTTTTAAATATAGGTATAAAAAAATTATTATTAAATTTTGAAAATTTTAGGTTCTTATCTACAGTAGATCTAACAAAATTATTTGAAGAAATTAAATATGATCTATCATAATGAGTAGTTGAAACTGGAATTATCATTTTTTTTTTATAAATTGAATTTATTACCTTTGAGATAAGTTTAACATTTTCTAATTTTTTAATATTTAAACCATCTAAAATATTTAAGTTTTTTATAATTTTATAATTTTGAAAATTTTTTTTTATCTTTAATTCTAATTTTGGTTTTTTTAGTATAAAGGAATTTTTACCATACCATCGTATTCTTATTTTCGTTTTATCATTTTCACCTTCTAAGTTTTCTTTTACGGATGTATTGCTAAAATCATCAAAGTAAATAGAATTTACTCTTCTATCAGGGAATGAATTGTTAAAATAAAATTTGCTTTTTAATAAACTATTATAGATATCAAAATAATTATTATTGAAAATCCATTTTCTTTCAAATCTGTAGTCTTCACTAACTTTTTTCATAATATTTTACAAAATTTCATTATTTAAATATTTAATTAAAACTTTTTATTAAACTTAAATCTTTATTATAGATTATAGGAATAATTTTTTTACTAATCACTCCAACAGGATTTCCTTTATAGAATATTTTTGAATTTTTATCTGTTAACCACTCTTCTTTATAATTAGCTATATTAATTTCACTTAAAAAAATTTTAGATTTTCCATATTCAAATTTTTTATTATATGAAGCAAAAGGTATTTTAACATTTTTCATATTAACGTTATTAGCTTCGACTATGGAACCATCTTTACACGCTATACCCACAAAAGAATTATAGCCATCAATATCTTTAATATTTATATTCGAATTTTCTCCAACACTAATTATTTTATCACTTACGTTATTAAAATATATATCCTCAACAATTACTTTTGATCCAGAAAAGTCAATTGCATCATTTCCAATGTTTTCGAAACTAGCATTGTTAATGACACCATTACTAAAATCAAAATCTATTGCATCTGAGTCATTTTCTGTAAATTTAACATCTGAAATCTTGAAAGAAGAGTCAAATACATTAATAGCGTCTTCTGAACTAATTTCATTAAAAGTTATATTCGATAGTTCTAATTTAGTTTTATAAAAATTTATTGAACCAAGAATAATAAGGTTATTAAGCGAATTATTTTTTAATCCTTCAAGATAATTAAAGTTTACATTTTTAAAAATTGACTTTTCAACAGTTGAAGAAATTAATAATCCGCCACCTAAATTATTTTTAGTACCACTTATTTCGACCTTATTGTTCTCTAATCCATTAACTAACCATGGTGAGTAGGATGTTATAAAAGAATTGTTTTCTAATATTATTTTTTGCCCTGGCTTTATTATTACATAAAGATTTTCTGGTATAGTTAAGTTTTCTTTAATTGTAGTGATATTCTTTTTTAAAAAAATTTGATTATCTGTTATGTTAAAATATTTTGTAATATTATAGTTTTCTGAATATAGAGAAACGTTTTTATTAATCTTGTCTATATCTATTAAAATTTCTTTTTGTGTAAGTTTATTTACTAGACTAATAGTATTACAGTTTGAGTTAATCAATTTATCATTCTTAATTTCATTATAAAAATTTTTTAAGATTATTGGCTTTTCAAATATTATATCTTTTTCGTTACAATTAACTTTTTCTAAAATTAGATAAGGATTATAAAAGTTTGAATTTTCTATAATTAAATTATTATTTTCAATCGAGCTGAAAATTTTAAATTCATTTGTTTCAAGTTTGCCCCTTATCATTTTTGCTCTTCGATATATTGAGTCAATATCAAAATAATAAATACCAGGACCATAATAAGCGATAAAATCATTAAAAAAATAATCTGAGTATATTAATGAGTTGATTGTATTAATTTTTTTTTCTCTTGAATTAAAAAATGTTTCTAAAAAACTTTTAGAACTTATCTTTTTTAATGCAGCGTAATATTCTTTAGCAAACTCTTTATCTTTATGAATTTTTTTTCCTAAGAAAATTCCAAAATCAACTCCACCTACTAAATCTTCATTTTCATCAACAATCTCTGGTATTAATTTATCTCTATCAGATTGTTTACTATGAGATAAAATTGGATTTATGTAATGGCCATCAAATGCTATAATTTCAAAAAGACCTGATATAGGATTATAGTAAAATTTAGAGCTTTTTAAATTCATTCCATGATATGTTCCAAGCAATTCACTTGTTGCCATGTACCAAGCAAAAGTTTTGATATTAAATGTTTTGCTTAATTTTTCTTGTCCATTTAAAAATTTATTTAATTTAGTATAAGCGCTGTTTGTTAAATCTATATTTTCACTACTGGTCCAAGTTGATTTATCAAAAACGTTAAATTTTTTATTGTCAAAATTTGATAAATAATCTTCCTTTAACGAAAATATAGGACCATTTCTTTTTTTACTTCTTTCAATTAAAATATGAGAAAAAGATTCTTCAAGAACATATAAACCATAATTTTCACCGTTAATGTACAAATCAAAAAATTCATATTTTAATGAAATTGAATCATCTACTTGAGAATTTAGTTCATGATATATCCACTCGTATATATAATTTCTAGCTCTAGGTTTTTGTATTGAAAATTCCTTAATACCATTAAATCTATTTTTCCCTCTAATTTTTATTCTATAAGAACTGTTTCTTTTATCTTTCCAATGAATTTGTCTATCACCTTTTAATCTAATTCTTATAGGAATTTTTTTTCCGTCACTAATTATTCTTGCTTTATATTCGTTAAATTTAAAAGTTACATTTTCTACCTGATTTTTATCCTTTGTTTCTTTTATTACATTTTCTCTTTCATTTTCAATCTTTGATAAATTTTCAAAATCTATTTCTAAAAATATTTTTTTCTTTTTTGTCAAATGACCTTTTATTTTTAAAAAGAAGATTTCAGGTAATTTTGTATAATTAAGTATTCCATGAGCATTTAATCTTGGAGTCAATTTTAATTTATAATAACCCAACATATCTGAAGTTAAAAATAAATATAAACTAATTATTATTAAGGAAATTGTAAAATAAAAATAATATTTAAAAAAATTAGACTTTACAGTTTTTTTAGAAATTTTTTTTTTTAGTTTTTTTTTTAGTATCATACATTATTGATACTTTCCCTGACCAATACATAATCTAAAGAAGGAAATTTTTTTTTTTAAGTTTTTATCTATCTTTTCAATGTTATTAATTTTAGAAAACCTAGATAATAAATTTATGGTTGTACCATCTGAATGTTGTGAGACTGAGATAAGTTCACAACTATCAGAGTCATTTGTGACTATATCAATTATTGTCTTTATTTTAATAAATTCTAATTTTTTTTTCGATATAACTGAAATATTAAAATTTTCTATTTCAATTTTTTTCTCGTTAGTTTCAAATCTATAAAATATTAAAATAATTATATTAGCAATAATTGTTCCAACTATTGTTATACTTAATTGTCCTGCTCCACAACCTAAGCCAATTGAGATTATTAAAAATAAAAAAACTAATTCTTCTGGTTCTTTGATTGCCGCTCTAAATCTTACTATTGATAAAGCTCCAACTAACCCTAATGACAACGCTAAAGAAGACTTTACTATTGTTATGATAATAGCTGTTGTTAAACCCAATATTACAAAATTTTTTGAAAAATTTTTAACATTGGATAAAGTTTTTGCTGTTGCATTGTATGTTAGTCTTACTAAAAAACTTAATATTATAGCTGTTATTAAGTTAATAACAAAATTAGTTAAATCAATTTGAATTGTTTGATTTGCAAAAAAATCTAAATTAATTTTATCCATATATTTTTTAAATTCTTTTAATCAGTTATATTAAAATGTCTAATTTATATATAAAAGCAAATATTAAGCAATTTAATGTAACTATTAGAGATTTTTTTTTATTAAAGTTAAAAATATAACAAAATAAAGAAATATGTAAGTAAATTTAAAAGAAACTGTTAAGATTTAACTATACAGAAAACCATGATCAAAACTTTTAAAATAGGCTTTCCTGATAAAGAGCTTAAAAATATATATGATAAAATAAAAAAATACCCTTGGCACGAGATGCCAAACGATGGAGGGTGGAAATATGGCACTAATCTGGATTATTTAAAAGAAATTTCAAATTATTGGGTTAAGAGTTTTAATTGGAGAAAGCATGAGTCAAATATAAATAAATTTTCAAACTTTACAACTAAAGTAGACAATATTGATATCCATTTTATTCATGAAAAAGGGAGTGGCTTGAATCCAACTCCATTACTTTTAATGCATGGATGGCCTGGCTCAATAATAGAATTTATTGGTATTATAAAAAAACTAGCTCACCCAGAAAAGTTTGGGGGTAAAAAAGAAGATGCTTTTGATGTAATTGTGCCATCTCTACCAGGCTTTGGATTTTCAGGTAAACCACTCCGACCGATAGGACCAAGAAAAATTGCTAAACTTATGAATCAACTGATGGTCAAGAATCTTGGATACAAAGATTATTTAGCACAAGGGGGAGATTGGGGTGCAACTATTTGTAATTGGTTAGCTTATGATCATTTTGTAAAGTGTAAAGCCATACACATAAATTGTTTAACAATGCGACTTCAAGATGGACCTCAAACTCAAGAAGAAAAAAAATGGCAAACTAGATTTGAGAAAGATCAAATCATGCAAGAGGGATATAGAACTCAACAAGCAACAAAACCTCAAACTTTAAGTTATGGAATGATGGATAGCCCTGTTGGTATTGCAGCATGGATAATAGAAAAAATTCATGGTTGGTCTGATTTAAAAAATAATGATATTGAAAGTGTATATTCAAAAGATATTATAATAGCAAATATTATGATTTATATTTTGACGAAAAGTTTTAATACTGCATCATGGATTTATTATGGAAGAAGAGAAGAAGGTGGAAGATTTTTCCCAAAAAATTTTAAAAAGATTAAAGTTCCAACTGGTATAGCAATTTTTCCAGCTGAAATGTCTGAATGGCCACCAAGGTCTTATGTTAAGAGAATATTTAATATTAAACAATGGACAAAAATGAAAAGTGGAGGTCATTTTGCTGCATTAGAAAAACCAGATTTATTCATAGAGGATTTACAGAAATTCGCTAAAAAAATTTTTAAGAAGTAATAAGTTTATTGATATTTTAAAATCTAACCTTTTCCATGCCAAGGAATAGTTTTGTTAATTATTTTTCTTAAAGTAATATCAAATAAAAGACCAAGCATTCCCATTACAAAAATAGTTATCCATATGACTTCATATTGGAAATATTTTTTAGCAACGTTTTCAACAAAACCAATACCAGTAGTTCCTGCTAAAAATTCAGCTGCAACCAAAGTTCCCCAACACATACCAACTGCAACTCTTACACCAGTTAAAATTTCTGGTAATGAGTTAGGAAAAATTACATATCTTAATATTTGCCATCTTGATGCCCCCAATGAATGCGAGGCATGAATTTTAGATAATTGGGTTCCAGAAGCTCCAGCTCTTGCAGAAATAATCATAATAGAAAAAGATACCATAAATAATAAAAATACCTTTCCAACGTTATCAATTCCAAGAACTGAAATAATTAGTGGAGCCCAAGCAAGTGGTGGTACCGGTCTATATAATTCAATTAATGGGTCAAAAAAACCTTTTGCAAATCTGTTTAATCCCATAAATAAACCCAGAGGTACACCAAATATGATGCCTATAACTAAACCTAAAAATACCCTTAAAAACGAGTCCCATATATGGCCCATAGGAATTGGTATTTTAAATAATTTGAATTCACCAGTTACTATTTTTAATACGTTACTTTTAAAATTTGGTTTAACAGTTCCATCATTGCTGTGAACTGGGTATTTACCTGGAATAATATCTGCAATCCAATCAGGAAGTATAAAACCTACAATTTTACTTACATCCATCATTTCAAACCAAATTAGAGGAATATTTTTGAAACCTACACTTGGTTTTAATAAAAGAATAAACTTATCTAAAGTATCCGATGGTTTCGGCAACCATCTGCCTGAACCTTGTTCAGAACAATTAGGTCCACTTGAAACTATAGTTCCAGCTGGAAATAAGAAAATATCAATTAATCTTAAATTTCCTTGTTCTTTCTTTTGAGCATTATCAAACTCAATGATTGCTTGCTGCATTCCATTTAAAGTTTCTGGAGGAAAAATACTTGCATACTCAATTCTTCTTGCAATTTTAAGAACATCTTTTGCCAAAGTAGATGCTATTTCTTGAGAGTCGTCTAATTCAGATCTGTATTTTTTAATTTCATCTTTAATTTCTTTAATTGCCCTTTTATATTCTGGGTTATGATTTCTTAATTTAAAAAATTCATCACTAATTATTTTTAATTCTTGAGCGGCTGCGTCAAATTTTAATCCTCTTTTAGTTTCAGGAATTGTAGGAATTTCAACAGTATTCTCTACTGCTGTACCTGATGCTCCCCATCCACCTTGTTTCTTTAAAGCTTCAATTCTTTTGTTTTCTTCTTCAATACTTTTTATTGGAGGATAGCTTATTTTTTGAAAATCTTCTGTCAGCCAAATAATTTCATTAGTTAATTCACCAATCTTAATTTTGGTTTTATTTTCTAAAAGTTTTTCATTAGTTAATAAAGGAATTGTTTTACTAGTTTTTTCAATTAAACTTAAGAGTTTACTTGTATCTTGATCTCTTAATCCCTCTGTATTTTTAATTTCATTTGCTAATTTATCAATATTCTTAATTTCACTTTTAATTATAGAAGTACTTTTAAATTCTCTTTCTTCAATAGGGAATAAATATTTAAGTGAAAGCAATGAATCATTGACCTTTCCTACTTGACATAATTCGTTAGCTGATTTTGGATAAAATCCTTTTGCTATATCCCATGAATAATAAAGCCAAGTTAACAATATAATGCTGCTACCAACAATAACCCAGTGGGCTCCTCCTTTTGCTCTTTCGGGGTTACCAAAAACAGCATCTATTTTTTCTGTTTTAAGTAATTTTCTACCGTATAAAATGCATCCTATAACTGCAAAAATAATTAAAAATGTTAAAGCTTGTGTAAACATTTTAATTTTCTTTACCCATTATTTCTTCTTCCATATTCCAAATCATGGTCAGAATTTCTTCACGTTTACTTGCAAAATCTTTAGTTTTTTTAATTTCTCTCAAATCTCCAGTTAATCCCATTGAAGCGAAGGGCAGATTATATTCTTTATGTATACGACCAGGTCTTGGTGCCATTACATATAACCTTTCACCAAGCAATAATGCTTCTTCAACAGAATGAGTTATTAGAATTATAGTTTTACCTGTTTCTTTCCAAATTTTTAAAACTAAAGACTGCATTTTTTCTCTGGTTAATGCATCTAATGCACCTAAGGGCTCGTCCATCAAAATTAAATCAGGATCATTAATTAGACACCTTGCAAGAGCAACTCTTTGCTGCATACCTCCAGATAATTGGTAAGTTGGTGTATTTCCAAAA
>MDSX01074202.1_pt1 | contig 11694 bp, 12 predicted proteins | sample 811141 | NCBI WGS metagenome assembly MDSX01 (sample SAMN05326642, study PRJNA326480) | marine metagenome | isolation source: seawater | place: Atlantic Ocean: South East | collected 2010
AGAGAAGAAAAAGCTAAAAGAGAGCATTCTTTTTTCAGACACTGTGAGCAGCATCTTTTTGACAATAATGTAGCCTGGGATTGGGTGCCAGATTGGGTAATAGACGAAGGCATAGACTTGTATTTTGGACCTAAAGCAGATGTTGCTTTTTATTACGATGCCATAGAAAAGATAGATGGCGGTGATGCAGCACAGCTTGTAGTAAATTTGATTAGAAATGATACAGATGATCTAGAGGCTGCATCTGAGTTAAAAAAGACAGTTAGAAGTTTGCTTGTTGATTGGATACATAACCATGTAGATGAACAGCTAGAAACAGGAAATGCTGGTTATGATCCTGCCGAACAGTCTAGGGAGCCGTATTAATGAGAAACTATCTGGCTTTGGTATTAATTATTATTCTGTACGGTATAGTCTCGGAGATGGACTATGAGGATGCAGTTAGGAGTCAAATAGTTTACCGTTGCGGAGATACCTGCAATGATTAGTTTAAGACCGCATCAAGTGGAGGCTGTTAATGCTCTCCGGCACAGCCTCCGCTGCGGTCACCTTAGACCAATACTGGCCGCACCTTGCTCAATGGGCAAGACGATGATTGCAGCTCACATCATGTTGAGCGCGGCTCAGAAAGGCAAAAGGTCAATGTTTTTCTGCGACAGGCTAAAACTGTTGCATCAAACTTGCGAGACATTTAAAAAGCTAAATGCAGATTTTTCGGTCTTACAAGCAGATGACCCACGCTATGATCCTTCTAAGTTAATACAAATAGTCTCTATTCAGACAGCGACTAAGCGCAATTTAGACTTTGACCTGGCTATTGTTGATGAGTGCCATACGCAGTACAAAGGTCTCATAGACATTATGCAGCGTTGGACCAACATCCCATTTATAGGTTTATCAGCTACTCCATACTCCGTTGGCCTGGGAGCCAAAGGTAAGTACGATGATTTAGTCTGTACCATTACTCCAAGGCAATTAATACAGCAAGGTTGGTTAGCGCCAACAGACTATTACGTTGGTAGGTCAGTCAGTGCTGACGGAGTTAAGACCAGAGCTTTGTCAACTGGAGGCTCGGATTATGACCCAGAGGAGCTAGGCAACAAGATGCTGAAGGATGATACCTTAGCAGGTGACATCGTTGAGAATTACCGGAAGCATAGCAACAACCTTACCAGGAGAGCTATCGCGTTTTCACCAAATATTGCGTACAGCAAAAGCCTAGTGGAACGCTTTAATAAGGCAGGTATTCCAAGCCATCATATAGATGGTTATACACCGGATGAAGAAAGACAGGTCTTGTATGAGGATTTCAAGAAAGGACGCTTTATGGTCCTAAGTTGTAGTCGCTTGTTGGGAGTAGGCTTTGATGATCCTGGTGTCGAGCTGTTGATTGACTGCTACAAAACTCGTAGCCAGAGTGCCTTTATTCAGAGAGCTGGCCGTATCTGGAGGATAGCGGAAGGCAAAGAAAGAGCCTGTTACTTAGATCATGCAGGGAATTTGATGGAGCATGGATTCCCAGAGGACATAGTCCCAGAAAGCCTAGACGATGGAGAGAAGAAGTTTGCCGAAAGGAACCAGGTGAAGAAAGAGGACGTTGAGCTTGAGGTCCACGAATGTCCTCAGTGTAGTGCAGCGTTTACCGGGCGTAAGTGTGAGTGCGGATATGAGCTGCCACGCAGCGCACAGATACTAAAAGATGATGGTACAGAGCTGAAGAAAGTAAACCGATTGGCTACCAAGCAAGAGAAGCAAGCGTTTCTGAGCGGTCTGATTAAACATGGGCTGGATAGAGGCTATAAGGAAGGCTGGAGTGCATACGCTTACAAACAAAAGTACGGCGTGTGGCCCAGAGGACTAGACAAAGTAGCCAGCTCAGAAATACCAGTAGAGGTTAGAGGCTACATCCAGCACCTAAATATCAAGAACGCAAAGCGGAGAGAGGCTCAAAGATGAAGATCAGAATTACTTTCGATTTAGACGAGTATACGAGAAGAGGCATTGCAAATAACTACAACGATTGCAAAGAAGGCGATAATCCTCCTGCCGACTATGAGACTTGTAAATCATGGATTGAATCTATTATCAGTGGAGAGACGGAGTCTTTGTCTTTTTACCGAGAGCTAGAGCCTTGGGAGATAGAGGAGCAGGAGGCGCGACTTGGTGTGGTATAACAAAGTGTTGGAAAGACTTGATGGTGTTGTGAGCTGCGGAGAGGAACGCTGGAAGGCAAAATGTAACGTGCATGAAGATAGCTCTCCTAGTCTGAACATTACAGTTAAAGACAGAAAGTTGCTTATGCATTGCTTCAGTTGCGGTGCAAAAGGTGATAGTGTGGTAGAATCTATGGGTCTGAAGGTTTCTGATTTGTTTCAGGACCAGAGAGAATACAAGCCTGATCCTCATTTTATGTTAAAGAAAACACAAGAAGAGGATGATATGTTCATTCCTATCTACCAGGCAGCTAAGGCTAAAGGAGAGATTCCTTGTCATAGTGATTACAAGCTATACCAAGTAGCTATGTCGCGCAGGAGACAGAGACAAGCCAAAGGTATCTATCAGAACATTGTTGAAGTAAAAGGTTTCAATGAGTTTTAGCTAAATGCCTAGACCAGAAAGAAAGTTTACAGATGATGAAATTGACGAGCTTGAAAAATTAGCTCCCGCATTAACTCATGAGCAGATTGCAAGGTATTTTGGTATATCTGACAATACCTTACGCGAAATTCTAAAAAGAGACAAAAGAGTTTCTGAGGTCTATAACCGTAGTCTGACGAAAGCTGGCATACTCATGATAGATAAGCTCTACGACAAAGCTATGGAAGGTGACTACCAGAGCATGAAACTATGGCTATCTCAACGTATGGGATGGACCGAGAAGTCCAGGCAAGAGATCTCTGGGCCTGATGGAAATCCAATAGATGTAGATACTCAGATCACCATAGAAGTTGTGGAGGCATGAGATGCCACTCAAAGAAGGTAGCGAAAAGAAAAGCATAGAGGATAATATCCGAAAGCTGCTATCTGAAGGTTACAAGCAAAACCAAGCCGTAGCCATTGCAATGAGCAAAGCTATTAAAAAGCCTCCCAGCGGCCAAGCTGCGGAGCACAAACAATCCGATAAATGAACGAACTCAAGATCCAGCTTCCTAAGCCTTTGCAACGCTTCCTTAAACCAAAGCGTTATAAGGTAGCCCTGGGAGGTAGAGGATCAGGCAAGTCTATGTCGATTGCTGACCTATGCCTGGTAGATGCCATGCAGCAAGGAATCAAGACTTTATGTTGTAGAGAGTTTCAAGCCTCCATAGATGACAGTGTTCATGCGCTCCTGAAGTCAGAAATAGAAAGGTTGGGTCTGTTCGGCTTTGAGGTTCAAAACACAGAGATCTTATTCAATAAAGAAACAGCCTTCCGTTTTAAAGGTTTAGCCAGGAATCCAGAGAGCATCAAAAGTGCTCACGGCTTCATGCGCGTGTTTTTGGAAGAAGCTCAGACTGTATCGGCTGAGAGCTTAAAAGCTCTTACACCAACGCTCAGAGCGGCAGGATCAGAGGTTTGGATGGCTGGCAATCCTAGATCAGTTCTAGATCCATTCTCCCAGAGATTTATTAAGCCATACGAGAAACAACTGCGGAGAGATGGATACTACGAGGATGATCTACACACGATTGTTTGGATGAACTACAACGACAATCCTTGGTTTCCTCCTGTTTTAGAGCAAGAACGAGAGCACGATGAAAGAACGATGAATCCTGCTCTGTACCGTCATGTATGGGAAGGCTCCTACTACGATGAGGTCGAAGACAGCATTATAGAAGTAGAGCATTACAATGCGGCTATAGATGCTCATTTAAAGCTAGGCTGGAAGGCAGAAGGCTCAATAGTAGCCAGCCATGATCCGTCAGACACTGGTGGAGACTCAAAAGGTTACGCTTGTAGGCATGGCAACGTAGTGATAGATGTTTGCGAGATGATAACTGGAGAGGCTGCTGAAGGTATGGATTGGGCCTTGAATAAGGCTTTAGATAATGATGCTGATTGGTTTGTCTGGGACTGTGATGGCCTGGGTGTAAGCCTTAAAAGACAAGTGGACCAGGCTTTAGAAAACAAGAATGGTATAGACTATTTTATGTTTAAAGGATCAGAAGGTGTCGAAGATCCAGAATTACCGTATACTGAAGGCGGCTCTAATCGTAATAAATCAAACAAGGATACGTTTTTCAATAAGCGTAGCCAGTATTGGTGGAGATTAAGAGACAGGTTTTACAATACTTATCGGGCAGTAGAGAAAGGTGAGTATATCAATCCAGAGGATATGATTAGTTTATCCTCTAAGATAGAAGTCCTAGATCAGTTGCGCTCTGAAGTGTGTAGAATTCCAATTAAGCGTAATAACACTGGAAAGCTGCAAGTAATGAGCAAAATAGATATGGCAAAGAAACCGTATCAGATACCGTCACCTAACATGGGTGATGCGCTAATGATGGCTATGTATAAGCCGAATACCTTTAAACAGCAGCAAGTCAAAATAGAATTTGCAGGTTGGAATAAATATGGTTGATTACGATAACGGTAAAGAACAAACCGATGACAGAGGAAGCGCAGAAGATGATCTGTCATATAAGGCTGGATACTCTGAGCATAGTGATGTGCTCAAGTTGTTGGACCAGTGCCAGGAGTCAGACCAGGACAACAGAGAAGCTGTCAGAGAGGCTAATATCTTTCTAGATAAGAGAGATGGGCAATGGGAACCGGAATGGTCAAACAGTGTAAGCAATGGCAATAAGCCACGTTATACGTTTGATATGGTCAATCCTATTGTAGATCAAGTGTCCTCTGAGATAGAGCAGAGCGATTATAGTGTCAAGGTGTCTCCAGCGGGAGGAGATGCTACAAAAGAAATAGCTATGACTATGGATGGTCTGATAAGAAACATAGAACAGATGTCTAATGCGTCTACGGTTTACTCTCAGGCGGCTCGTAGTATGGTTATTGGCGGCATGGATGGCTGGAGAGTTGTACAGAAATACGTTGATGACAACTCATTTGACCAAGACTTAGCCATAGAGAAGATAGGAAACTTTGTAGATAGAGTATGGTTTGATCCATCAGCAGAGCTTCAGGATAAGTCAGATAGCCGCTACGCTTTCTGTTTGCATCCTATGGCAATAGATGAATATGAGTCTAGATGGCCTGAAGGAAGCGGAGAGAGCGTCCCAGACGATAGAATTGCTGAAGTCTACTACGATAAGGCAGAAGTCATAACGGTTGGAGAGTTTCTTTACCTAGAGTCTAAGGACCGGGAGCTGGCTATGATGTCGAATGGTCAGGTGCATGAGGTTGATGAGACTTATGAAAAGGTAAAGGATGATCTGCTGGCTATTGGTGTGACAGAGATAAAGCGCAGAACTCGTAAGAAGCATTACGTTTGTAGTAGGTATTTTGACGGAAAAGACTTTTTAGAAACCAAAAAAGAAACCGTATTTTGTCGCATACCGATTGTTCCTGCTTATGCTAATTTTAAGATATTTGAAAACAAGACTATCTACTGGGGAGTTGTAGAAAAGCTGCTTGATCCGCAAAGAGTGCTGAATTACTCGGTATCAAGAGAGATAGAGGAAGGAGCACTAGCGCCTAGAGCTAAGTATTGGATGACAATGTCCCAGGCTAGTGGGCATGAGAAACAGCTCCAAACGCTTAACACTAACTCTGATCCGGTGCAGTTTTACAACGTAGACCCAGAAAATCCTGGTCCTCCACAGCAACAAGGAGGAGCGCAGATCAATCCCGGTCTTAGAACAATCTCTGAAGCAATGCGTGGCATGATAGGACAGAGCGCAGGTATGTTTGCGGCTAATATGGGAGAAAATCCTGGTCTGCAATCTGGCGTGGCTATAAACGCTTTGCAGGACCGAGGCAGCAATGGAGCTTTCAAGTATTCTAAAGGTATGGAGATAGCAATAGCTGCTACTGGAAAGCTGTTAAAGGATGCGCTTCCTATTATATACGACACAAAGAGACAGGTTAGAGTGCTCAAAGAGGACGAGTCTTTTGACTTAGTGGACCTGAATCAAAAGATTGTAGATGTAGAAACCGGAGAGGTAGAGGTGCTCAATGATCTCTCTGTAGGTGTTTATGATGTCACTTGTACTGCTGGTCCTAACTTTAAGAATAGACAGCAAGAGACCATAGAGGCTATTACATCATTGGCCCAGGTAGATCCTAGCTTAATGCAGATAGCTGGAGACCTGTTGCTTCAGAATATATCCACTCCTGCGGCTTCACAGATTGGAGAGAGAAAACGAGCACAGATGATTGCACAAGGATTGATTCCTCAGTCACAGATGACAGATGAAGAGCTGCAACAGTTGCAAGCTCAGATGCAGCAAGGTCAACAGGCTCCAGATCCAAATATGGTACTAGCTCAGGCAGAGCAGATGAAAGCTCAAGCTGACTTGATGAAGGTGCAGATTGATGCTCAGAAGGTCCAGAACGAGACTATGAGGATACAGCTAGAGGCGCAAAACGATCAGAATGAGGTTGTAGCGCAGCAAGCTAAAACTCAGGTAGATGTCTTTAACGCTCAGACTAATCGTATCAAGGCCCAAGTAGAAGTCGAAAAGGCTGGTGCTACGATAGATCACACAAACATCAAGGCTCTTGGAGACCAGCTTGATAACGAGCAGCAGATGGACATAATGGAAAGAGAAAAAGCTGACGAAGAGCAAAGGAAAGCTAGGATGGCATTAACTTCTACGGTGGACTTGATGAGGATTGCAAACGGTGGACAGTAAGTTAAAGCAATACCTAAGTGACACTGGTGAATCCTTAATTAAGAAAGGCGCTGATGCTTTAGGATTTGGTGATGCAAGGCAAGTTGCTATATCTCAAGAAGCTGTAGAGCTTACTAATCAAATGGTAGACGCTGGTTTAATATCAGACAGATACAGAGTGAACCTGGTCCTTCCAGAAGAAGGTGAAATGAACAGGCAAAACACTGGTATTAGTGGTGATGAAGAGATATTCAATATAGTCAATCATGCGTTATTTGCTTATTACGCAGGACAGAATCCTTTATCTGGCTTTGGTGCTCAAGCTAAAGAGCATTTTCAAGGTATGCAGCAAAAGATGAGAGGCAAAGATCCAAGGACAGAATATCTAGATTATGCAAACAATGAGTTTGGGATAGAGCTTGCAAGACAAGGATTAAGCCCACAAGAAGCAAAGAATGCAATCATAGATAATGTTGCTAACGTAGATAACCAGGGAACCAGAGGCAGAATGCTGCAAGGTTTGCCGATACGCTTTGGTAGAGATTTAATTCAAAACTACGAAGATTTGCCAGAGTCTCGCTATCCTTGGTTTAGACAATGAACGAAATTGCTTCAGGTCCAGTATCAGCAGTACCTTTAGTCTCAACCCATGTTAACCGAGAGACTAGAACAGAGGTAGTGCAAGAGCCTGTTGTTAAGACGGTAGAAGAGGTGACGGTTATAGACACTTACGATTGGCGTGGAGCGAAAAGCTCTAGAGCTAGAGAATATACAGTCAACTATTTGGTTTAAAGATGGAACAGTCATCACTAAGAAAATTCGTATCAGAGCCAACTATGTCCTTGATGGATGTATCCACTGGCCCGTCTACTGGAGTTGGAGACTTAGGAGGATACAGAGAAAACAATAAGATGTCGGTGGCGGCTATGCCTGTTTACGAGACAGGAGAAAGGACCGAAAAGGATAAGATAGCTGCTATACAAGAGCTAGAGCGTAGAGGAGCTGCTGGTGCTCCTGTTCCTAGTGAACAGAGCGTAATGGCTGCACCAAGATCAAGAAATCCGTTTAATCCTGCCTTTAGAGAAACTTTACGGTCTGCGCTTAATGATTTTATGGGTGCAAGCAATATAGCAAGTGCTGAACCAAGGTCTTATGCAAGAAGCAAATTAGCTGACTTTATGACAGGAGGAGCTGATTTTGTTCCTGTAGTTGGAGATGCCTTAGCTACCGGAGATTTAAAGCAATCAATAGCCCAAAGAGATCCTATAGGAATTGGAATAAATACGTTAGGTGTATTGCCCATAGTTGGAAAACCAGCAGCAAAAGCAGTTAAAAAAATAAAAGCCTATCATGCATCTCCGTATGAATTTGAAAAATTTTCTCTTGACTATCCTAATACTGGAGAAGGCGCTCAAGCATACGGAGAAGGTTTGTATTTTGCAGAAAATCCTAGAGTAAATAATTTTTATTTAGATACGTTTGAATCTAGACGTATAAGAGACAATGATTATGTCGATGAAGCAAGAATAAATGCAGCAGAAGATTTGTTTAAAAATAATTACTCTTATGATGAAGCTAAGGCTGCAATGGATAGTGCCTATCCAGACTACGCAGCAGTAAATCCGCTTGGAGCTGTAGCTGGTAACGAAATAGCTCTTGATAGGTTTTACCGACAAAGAACTCCAAATTTTTACACAGTAGATATTAATGCAGATAGAGATTTATTTATTGATTTAGATAAACCTTTAAAAGAACAAAGTCCACAAGTTTTAGATCGGTTACAGGAAGCAGGAATATATAATAAAGCGTTGGCTCGTGATGATGCTCTTAGATTTACCATGTTACAGAATGAAAAATCTGAATTAGCGAGAGATAGATTGCCAAATGGACAAATGAGGCAAGAAAAAAGATGGCACGAACTTTCTAAAGAACAAGAAGAAATGTTTGATCCTTTAAATAACGCTACTGGCAAAGATTTGCTAAGTACATTAGAAGGCAAATATGGCGCAAAAAGTGCTGCTACGTTTTTAAATGATTCTGGAATACCTGGAACAAAGTTTAAAGATGCTTTTAGCAGAGGCTACTTTGGAGGTACGCAAAACTTTGTTGTCTTTGATGAATCATTAATTGATACGACAAGAAGAGATCAAGCAGTAAAAATTGTAGGTGATGAGCCGTTAGCAGGAGCGCCAGGAAATCCAAATATACCAGGTATAGGAAGAGTTAGAATAGGTCCAAATCCAGAAATAGAGCAAGCAGCAATAAAAGCAACAACTTTAGCTGGCGTTCCTTATAGACCAGTAGCAAGGTACACGCAAATTGATCCGAATATAGCAAATATGGCAGCTAGAGAATATGGTATAATGAAACATTCTCCAGATGATCCTATTGTAGCAAGCGCCTACGAGAAAATGATTGAAGAGATGATGCCTCAATATGATGCTATGCTGGAAGCTGGAATAAAACCTTATTTTATACGTCCAGATTTAGGCGATCCTTACAGCAATAGTCCTTATGAAGCATTAATTGATATTTATCAAAATAAAAGACTTGGAGTGTTCCCTACATTCGATGAATCTTTAAATAATCAAGTAGCAAATTTTGGTTCCGATTCTTCTTTTGATGCTAGTGGTAATCCATTGCTTAGAGATTCAGGAAGGTTGTTAGGAGGTTTGCCAGCGACTTACAACGATATTTTTAGAGCAGTACATGATTATTACGGTCATGGAAAGTCTGGTGTAGGTTTTAGGGCTATGGGAGAAGAAAACGCTTATCAATCTCATGCTGGAATGTTTAGTCCTGAAGCAAGGAGAGCTGTAGCAAGCGAAACAAGAGGACAAAATTCGTTTTTAAATTTTGGTCCACATGGAGCCGCTAATAGATCAGCCAGTGTAGATGACACGATTTTTGCAGACCAAAAAACAGGTTTAATGCCAAGATATGCCTCTGAAGCAGGATTAATTATTAATGACCCTAAACGAGAAAGATTTTTTGACGCTTTGCGAAAGAATGAAAGTGGGCTTGAAGGAGCAATCACAGATGATGGAAAGTTGTTGCTCACTCACAGAGCGCATACAGAACTCGAAAGAATTGACCCAGAAAAATACGGATCTGGGCTTTCTGGAAGAACGAGAGCTGAAATCAACAGAGCAAGAGGAAACCCGGATTTTGTCAAAAGATCGTATTATGGTATCCCTGCATCGGAAAATCCATACAGACCCGAAAGTGGAATAGGTGCAATAAAACACGATATTGAGGTAGAGCCAGAATTAATGTATGACGCTAAACTTGATCCTGACAATCTAAGAAACCCAGATGAAGATTTTACTCAATATGAGCAACGTATTGCTAACGCTGGTTATACAGGTTTTTTTGCAGATCACCCGCAATTAGGAAAATTTGCTGCTGTTTTTGATCCTTATGACGTAAAGAAAGTTTACTCAGTACCATTAATAGCTGCTGGTGTTTCTAGGCAATTAAGCGAAGAAAACGAATCGGAAATGTAACCTATATCAAAATATATTGATATAGATATAATTATGAAAAACCACAATATGTGGTATAGTTTAACAAAGCGAACTCCAACGCTATTTTGGAGGACGGAACCTAGCCGATTATTCTAGGGCATTTATGATAGGTGAAAAAGATGGAACCAGATGAAACGCTCGAAGAGGTTCAAGAACCAAAATTTGAACTTGAAGAGGCAGAAGCTGAAGGTCAGGAAACTGACTCCGATTCATCACCGGATACTGAGGAAGCTCAGGAGAAACAAACTAAAACTGTTTTTAATGAAGATCAGCAAAAGGTTTTTAATAGAGAGCTTGGTAAAGAGAAAGGTAAGCGCAGGGAATCAGAGCGCCAAATTGATACTTTAACCAGGCAACTTAAAGATCTAGAGCAAAGACTTCCGCAAAAACAGAGACCAGTTGTGCCAGCAATGCCTGATGCTTATAGCGTAAGCGAAGAGGAGTACAAATCCTCAGTAAGAACTAGGGATGCTGCTATAGCACAACAGGCGGCTTTTGATGCACAGTCTCGTGCTGAACAACAGCAGGAGGCAGAGCGACAAAGGCAGCAGCAAGAGAAACAAACGCAGGAATTGAATGATCGAATTGCAGTTTATGCGGATAGAGCCGTTAAGTTAGGCATTCCAGCAGATGAGTTACAAGTAGCAGGTGAGACTGTGGCTCAATTTGGTGTACAGCAGGAGCTAGTTGATTTCATTTTAGAAGATGAGCTAGGTCCAGCTATTACTAAGTATCTCAGCCAGAATGTAACCGAGCTTGATAATCTTAGAGCATTGTCTCCGACACAGGCGGCAGTGAGAATCCATACTGAAATTCGTGATAAGGCTTCTGCGTTAAAACCTAAAGTAAATGCCGCTCCTGACCCGGTAGAACAGCCAGCGAAAGCTGGTGTAGCGCCTAAAGCGCGAGGACCGAAAGGAGCAATTTTTGAATGATTGAGGTAATATCATGGCTAATAACTTATCCAGTAATATTACTCGGAAAGTGGCAAGAGTATTTTTAGATGCTTTTGAGGCTTCTCGTGTAGTTACTAAAACTATTGACACTCAGCTCTTGAGTGGCAAGTTTAATCCTTCCACTGGTAGTAATGTAGACTTCAAACGTCCACACGACTACAACTCAATCCGTACAGCAGGTGGTGACATCTCTGGTGCAGCCAAATCTGACATTATTGCAGGTAAGGCAACTGGTACGGTTCAGAACTACTTCACTGTCTCCACTTCTTGGAGCAACATTGAAGAAGCTCTTGAGCTTGATCAGCTAGACCAGATATTGGCTCCTGCTGCTAGGCGTATTGTTACTGATCTGGAAACAGACCTCAGTGGTTATATGATGAAAAACGCTTCACTACGTTATGGTAGTCATGGCATCTTTGCTGATGCTTGGACTGACAT
>MDSX01086152.1_pt1 | contig 11691 bp, 13 predicted proteins | sample 811141 | NCBI WGS metagenome assembly MDSX01 (sample SAMN05326642, study PRJNA326480) | marine metagenome | isolation source: seawater | place: Atlantic Ocean: South East | collected 2010
ATTGATAATTCTTTTCTCTGGTCTCTTTTTCATTATTTGAGACACTGGATTTTTCTCTGGGATTTCATTTGGAGAAAAGTGTTTATCCGCAAATATCTTAACCTTGGAATTAAAATCCTCTATTAGTTCACTATATTTTTGATACAAAGGGTCAAGATCTTTTAAATCATTCATAGCTTCAGTAATAGCTTTTCTTTGAGGGACGACAGACAAGGCGAAAAAAGTATCTCCATTTTTAAGCGCCTCAATATACCCTTTTGCCGAGATCATATCACTATAACCCTTGTTAAATGCCTCTGGGTAAATATTCTTATCCTTGGGAACGGGTGAATAGTCATCCATCGACTTATTAATCATACTAGCTAACACTTCATCATCAAGAGGGAGCGCCTCAGTTTGATCTAAATCATAGATTTCTTTAACACGACGAAGAGAAAATTGGATATCCTCAATTAAAAGGAAATCATCTTCTACTAACTTCTGTATTTGTTTAATTTCATCTTTTATTTTTTCGATCTCAGCAAACTCTTGTCTAGAAATTTGAGCATTAGATAAGTATTCATTTTCTTTAAACATAAGATCATACCTCCAATCAAAGTTTGCTATCCTATCTCTGAAAACTGAAAGGTCGTTATGCTTCCTCCCCACATAGTTAAAAGGCAAATCCAAACCTTCATACTCAATGAAGCTTTGCCTAGACAAGAGTCTGTTCTTGTTCTTTAATTGTTTAACGGATTCTTTAAACATTTCCGAATTTGGGCCATTTTTCATTCGATCCCTGCGGAGTTTTTCAATATTAACACTCTCAGGGTGAAGAAAGAGCTTTATATCCATAAAACTTTGCATTACTCCATTCCAACCTATTTCTATCGGAGACGAAGAATCAAAAAATAAATCGCCGTCCTGCCCAGCATAGGATGGCAAGGTAAAGGTAGATTCGGTATTTGAAAATTCACGATTAATTTTATCAATGACACGAGGCTCTATGCTGTTCTTTATTAAGGTGTTGGCGTTTTCAGCGCTCATCCAATTTAAAGCGCTACGGACTCTTTTCTCACTCTCATAATTCAAATACCCATAAGAACTGTTCAGTTCGTTTTCTGTGAAAACAGGTGGGAATAAATTTAAATTTTCTTTAACCGCAGCCAATATTTCTGCATCGGTGATTTGTCCCTGTCCGCCAAGAAGGCTTCTTAATTCTCCTACTACACTTTGCCCATTTCGTCTTATTTCTCCACCTCTAGAGCTGATGCCGATAAGGTTGGTTTCCCAGCTCAAAGGTTCCCAGCTCATGTGTTCAGCTCCCTCAGGCTCTTGTGTAGAAACTGGTTTAAACTTCCTTCTTGGTTTTGAAGCTTCAAAGAGTCTTCGATTGTATTCGCTATCCCCCTTAGGGTTCAGTCCATCTGATTGTATCTCTAGGAAATAACTAACTTCAGGCTCTTTTTCTGGAAATTGAACCACCCTGTAGTGAGAGTGGCTACCCAACCTTTCATCACCCTTATGAGACAATCTAGGTGAAGATGGAACGGGATCGTAGTGCCTTCCTTGCATACCGTTCAGCATGTAATTGTTTAACTCAACCCCAGATTCAGTCTCGAAACTTACTGGCAAATCACCTTCAGCAATAATAACGGCCTTTGACATCATTCCCCCACTTTTAGCTTCATCACCAAATATTCTAACGGATCCATAATTCGCATTTATATCGCTAGTGCGTACGAGTGATCTTGGTATAAATTGAGAGGTTATCTGTTTGAATTCATCATACATAGCTGGCTTACTAGGGTCTAACCTAGATAATCCTAAGCCAAGTATGAATTTGTCTGCTGGTGAAATTGACTTTGAGCTTTCAATATAATTAGACACCCCTTTGACATCTAAGCTGCCATCTTTTCGAACAAATTTCTCTATTTCTCCTCCGCGTTGCAAAGGTTTTATTTGTGGGATCGATCCTGAAGTAAAATCAGAGGCGACATAACGATCAAATAATAGGTCTTCTATGTTTCTTGTTATGGGTAGATTCGAACCACCCTCGGTGATATTAAAATCATTTCTTCTCCGAAGATCAAACCCTTTAGACATAATCCCATATTCATTCGCGTGTTGACGCTGGAGAGCATCCCCCAATGGACCAGAATTCTCACCAAGCTGGTCGAGTGAACGGGCCCTGTCGTAATGACCAAATCCAGGAGCCTCAACCCCATATAAATCAGGGTTGTATATGGCTTCTTCGATATCAACGACTGGGGTTCTGTTAATCTCTTGGGATAACTGCCTTTGAGTAATCTTTTTTCCTTGCTTGGATACATTCTCAGCGGTTATCCTTAAGAGATCGTCGCCAGTATTAAAGGCGTCCCTTACAACCTGGCCTATCTTTCCTATACCAGTAAAAGCAGATAACCCACCAGACTCGTCTTCAGAAGCGAAAGCTATCTGTGCGGCAGGGTTATACATCATCAAAGCGTTATCCATGGGGTTGGGGCTACCAAATGAATCCCACTCAGCTCTAGTAGGGAGTCTACCCCTGTTAGAATCAAAGCTATAGAAATCCAAAGCTTTCAATGGTTGAGACATAACGTCAATCAAAGACATCTGATCTAACGGGGCAAGCCTTTCACCCTCAGTCATACCAAGAGGAGTGCCTTCGTAGATGGACTGCAAGAAACTAGGGTCGTTATATGGTGTTTGACTTATAGTCCCTTGATCTCTAAAGTATGGGGTTTGAAGTTTCGGCATTAACCCAGCGTAGTTAAGAAAAGCCCTCTCTACGTAATTAGGTACAGCGGTGCTTTCTGCTACAGCCCCTTTCTTTTTAGGGTCAGTAGGATCACCATTAGGATCAATATAACCCCCAAGGTTATACCTCTTCACTAGATCAACAAGGGCACCTTTTTTATCTTTTTTTAAAACCTTAACCCTGCCGCCTTTATCGTAGGCTGTTATGTTGTACCCGTGCCTGTAGGGTCTGTTTACATCGTTCTTGATGTAATCCTCGTAGTCCGCTCCAGACATAGTACCCTGATCCTTTGTGTCCATGTAGTATTGATACCTACCGTTATCAATTACGACAGGTATTGCAGATCCGTTATTGTCAGAGAGAAATCTGTTTGTGAAGGCTACGGAATTTTCTGGGGATGATGAGTAGAAAAAGGCTGACCTACCAGTCTCAGGAGAATACAGGATGATCTTACCATCTCTTGTTATGTTCTGGTATACTGGCTTTCCAGACTGATCAACTATTCTAAACTTTCCGTTTTCTACTCTAGCCTCTGATATATTTCTAGGGGAGTACCTTAAAGGAACAACCTTGGTGTCGTTATTAAATGAGTTGATATCACCAACCACAAGTTCTCCGTCTTGCACCCCATAGTAATTACCAGACTGGGCGTTAAAATCTATTTCACCACCCATAGAAGGGAGTTTTATTGTTCCCTGAACATTTTTATAGGAACCTGCGTCCTTTACGGTGTCAGAGTTTTCAGAACCCTCCACAAACTCACCTCCCAGTATGAGATTTGCTTCCATGTCAGGAGTTTCCCCTGGGACGTTCTCGGCATAACCAAGTCTTCTATTGGACAGATCTACATACTTGTCTTCTTTAGACGCAAGCGATGGTAGGTCTTGTGGTAGACCAAGCTTTCTTCTAGCGGCATTTTTATATGCTTGAGGTGTATTCGCGTATGCATAAACCCCAGAAGCGGCAGCCCCCGTTGCACCAAAAGCAAGCGCGGTGTTTCGAAGATCTTTGTTGTTAATTATTGCTCGTGAAGAACTTGTATTACTATGAATCTCTTCAAGAATGTTCCGTCTAGGGACATTCAGACTGCCTTCAAGTACTTCTTTATAAGCGTCAGTAGCGTCCCAACTTGAACCAAAGTACTTGGCTAAAACAGGGTCAAGGTACCACTCATCAGTTTTACCAACCGCATTTAAACGTTCTTCAAGAACGTCAGACGGTATAACTGTATACGGGTTTCTATAACCACCAGTCCTACGTGCTTCTAGGTCTATGTATCCGTCACCGCTGTTAGGAACACCTTTTCTTTTTACGTTTGATAATTTTATATCCTTTTTTGCAGCTGCAATCTCAAGATCTGTTAGGGGTTTTGTTGCTGTTTCAAAACTTTCAATCCAGGTAGACGGAGAGGGTGGGGGGGGTAGAGTAAGACCATCTATACTCTCTCTATTGTAGTGAGCTATAAGCCTATCTGCCTCTTCATCAAAAATCTTTTTGGTTGTTTTTCTAGCCTCGTCAGTGTATACCCCAATTACATCCTGATCCATCACCTTCCTAGAGAATATATCTAGAGGCGCCCCTCCTTTTCCTGCGTGATTGAACATGAGGTTTTTTGCGGTCTTACCAAAAACTGGCCTTAACAAGCTCTTTGCGGCATCGCCAAGAATAGGGACTGCACCAAGAGCACCAAGAGCAATATCCGTCAAACCCTCTGTTGGGGATTTTGGGAATTTCATAACACCTGAAAATATATCTTTAAAGTCTTGACCTGGACTTAATGGATTATAAAAAGATTGAAGGGGCTGCTCCCCATAAACCTTTTCCCCACCTATAACGACAAATGGTCGGCCATTATCTACACCAGTGTCGTAATCCCTTAGGGTGTAGTCTCCTGGGGGTACAGAGGCTTTGGCCTCGTTTTTTGGGGGATCAGTGGGATCAACATAACCACCTAGGTTATACTTCTTTGCCTTCAACCCTTTTCTTTTTTTGCTCTTGCTCTTCATTGATTAGGACCGTAGTATTGAAAGTACCTCTCGTTAAACATATTAATTTTAGCTGGTCGTAGTTCTGCATCACCCTTCCAGTGACCGTCTGCCCAGTTTGCAGACCATGTCCTCTCATCATTTAATACGTCAGTTACTTTTGAACCTTTATCGTTCATGAAGTGAGCAGTAAACAACATATCCTGGATTTCAGGTGACAATTGATCTACATTCTTGAGGTCATAATCTGTGAGCCTAGGTATTTCATAACCAAGAGGGTTAGATATATTGTATAGTCTTTGGTATGCTGTCTTTGCTGACTCGTAGTCAAACTGATACGCCCCCCTTCCAACCTCTAGCGGGTTACTTGGTGGGTTATCTTGAATCGTTAAATATGGGTTATCTGTAAATCCACCCTCAACATTTTTAGTGAGGTCCCTAAAATCATCAAATCCCCACTTATCGTTTGCTGATCCATGTCTTTTGTAAAGTATCTCGTCAAGAGCCTCAACGGTTATTGGCTTTTTGATCTTTACTGGGTCCTGTGTTCCCTTTATTGATCTCATTAGAACTTTGCTTTTATAAGTCTGTATTTTCTGTCTTCTTTTGGGAAGGGCTTATCAATTCGCTCCTCATCCACTGGTCGCATCTGCCACCTCTTCAAATCATCATCCCAGTAGTATTCTTTATCTAGAACCTGACCGTACCTAGCGTTCTCTCTGTCCTGAGCAACCCTACCTATTTGAACAGCCTGCCTGCCAGTTGGCATTGGGGTGGGTGGGGTTTCTACGATATCTGGTTGTTCGTAGCTTGTCTTTATAACCCTTGGTCCAATTGGCCTTAGATCCTCAAGATCAGGTGGCCTCGTGTAACTTGCTGGTTGTTTAATACTCTTGTATTCATCATAACCCTTTGGTTTTTCAAATACCGCAACCAAAGCAGGGGATCCATTCTGATGATTAAAAAATCTAGCCCCAGAAGGGGTAATATTGCCGTAAGCAACATCCTCGTAGTTTGCGAGGTCGTACCCAATTCTATTTTTATAATCATAGCCAGAAAGATAATTATCAGCCACCTCAAGATGCTCTGTGTCGATCACTTCATTGAAACCCCGTTCATCTAAGTACTCAAGCGCCTTCATATATCTGTCATAGGCTGCAACGCTGTCGCCCAGGGCTTTTCTCGGATTGGTATCCTCGTACAAGAAGTAATTTTCAAAAGCGTTTGGTCCAACCTGCTTCTCCCACAAGCTTACGCTAGTTGGGGTACCAGCCTGCTCATCGCTAAAACCAGGAGGGGTAATAAACGTATGCGTATTGTTAGTCCCCCACTCTAATGCTGTTCTGCTGTTCTTGCCGTCATTTGGTCTCTGATGAAAACCATTATTCAACAACCAATCTATTTTCTTCTGTGGAGGGCCTCCTAACAACGACTCTGGAAAGTCAGGATCTTGAGATGTGACAACTGGCCCTTTATCTGTTAGTTTTCTTTTCTTAGGGTCTTGTATCGATCTCATATTACAATCTATTAAGAGAGGCTTTCTTGGAATCCTTTATTAACTTCTTTTTCTTCCTAAAGGCGCGTCGAATTTTCTTCTTCGCATCCTTTCTATCCCCTTCGATTAAAAAGTCCATTGAATCATCCATATAAGAGATTTTATCTGAACCATAGTCCCTAACATATTTCTTAGTTCTCTTCCTTGCGGACTTTAGTTCTGACATCTGCCTTCTGGCTGTCTGCCTTACTGATTTCTTGGTTGGGTCTGTTATTGCTTTCATAAGGCAAAGATAGTGAAGACTGTCTTTCTCAAAAAGGTATGATATATGTGGGGGACCTACCCCAAACCGTACACATACATGGTGTAGTAATGAAAAGAGCCACACCTCTCATTTAGGCACAGCTCTCCGTAATTCACTTAATCACCATCAGCAGCTTTATGATATCATCAAACAACATAACTCTCAGCCTAGAGAGGTAATCTGTACAGCTGCAAACAAATACTTTAGCAAAGTTACATCTTTTTTTTTGTAAAATCAAGTGGTGAAGTAAAATAGAAGTAGAAAGGGTTAACTGATTATAAATCAGGATGATAGGACGGTTTGTTTAAAGTGAATTCTAAGTTGGATCACAAAAACGGCTGAAAAAAAAGGTGAGAAATGTATACCTGGGGGATAATTCATAATAAAAATTGATGCAAAAAGTAAACCGAAACGCATTTTAAGACCCCCCCCCTTTAACATTTTTTGGCTTTTGCGCTACACATTTTAGCTTTTGCCTGCTAACCTACTGATTGTCAAGTAGTTAGACGACCTTGATTAAAGCTTTGAGTGAGCTGACTGGATGTAAGTAGCTGATAACCAACACATAACAGAACTATGCTAATATCTTTAGCAATGCTAAAAACCTTTCATACAAACGGCACATTAAACCACCAAACAAATTGTGTTAATGAATGCTAATAGCCAATGAATGTTAAATAGCTTGGATATTACCTATTAAATACGTAAGGAATTCGATATGTTAAATTCTTGTAATTGTTTGGAATTGTCATTTCATTTCATTAAGAAAATCTGTTTAACATTTCGTTACATTTTTTAACATTTGTTGGCAGTGGATCCCTTGCGTTTCTCATTGTCCTGACATGGCGCGATTCTAGCCTTTTTAGGGACATTTGGGTGCTTTATGGATACCTACTACCTAAAATGAAAGAAAGTTCAACCTGAGCAAATTATCATCTTTTAACAACTATAATTTGCTTTTCTCACATCCTAACCTTATACGCGCGGTTCCTTATCCCAAAAGTGAAAAATCGCAAGACTGTTAACGAATGTGAAAATTCATCTTTAGGGTTGTGAGAACCGAAAGGAAGTTATATCATTGCCAAGTGAAACGAACGATAAACATAAAGGACACGGATTCAACGCTCTCTGGAAGACCTCGTAAACTGGTCAAGCGATGCAGGGTAAAGAATTCAAATAATAGGAAAAGTGAAACGAAAGTAATAGCCGATTCAAAACATTGTGAGTTTATGAATATCGCGCGGAAACTCAAGAGAGCAGACGCAAAAAAGGAAGCGAGACGCGCCAAACGTGGCAGGTAGAGCGGACGACATATAAGGAACTGGAATACCTAATTAGGGGAAGGTATGTAGGCCACAGTATAAACGGCACTGACTAAAGAAACGGATTGAACGTGCGTGTACATGACGAAATGCGCTATGGCGTATCGTGTAGACGTTGGGCAAGTCACACCTGAAGAGAATGCCCGTACAATTCAATCTTATACCGCTATGAAAGCAAAGGTATCATTTAAACTCGTGAACAATCACGGGGTAGAAACATTTTCGTGGGATGCAACTGGTGAGGTGGGCGATACGCCCAAACTTATCAACGCAATGACCGACGAAATAACATGGATGCAGTCAAAGGTTCTCAAGATGAAGTCCAAGGGGACTCGTTTGGGGCTTATCTCTGCTACGAATATCATTCAATTCAGTGCTCAGGTATTCCGCGAATCGTGGGAAGACTTGGGACTGGAGGAAGTGAACGCACGTTTAAAGCACATCCGTTTGTGTACGCGCAATGCTGAGGGATGGAAGGCATCTGACCACAGTGACCATGTCGAGTTGGTCGTAGAAGCAGCGATGCGTTCGCTTAAGGCATAAAAATCACGCACATGAAATGCACACACAACACACTAGCATCTCTGCTATCTGCATGGGATAGGTTAGAAGTCGTAGGGACGAACCCTGACAAGAGAAACTCTATACTGACGAGTACACTAATACCAGGACGTAATGAGTTTGGCGTGCATTCGCTACGACATAGAAAGCTAGTCAAGATAGCTATCGAGTATAGACACGAACTTAACAACGGTGGCGGTTATCCGTACATCGTTTGCTACTTAGTGATGTTCGACGAGAACGGGCACCGTAGGGGCGTCATCAAGAATGGCTCATGGGGTTGTCATGGTGAAGAGATACTGGAATTCAAGAAATGGTTTCAACTGAAGACTCGTGAAGCATTCGACCGAGAGGAAGAACGCATTGAAAACATACAGGACGGCATAAATGACTTCCTGTCATAATAACAAGAAATGATGGCAAGACGCATCGAGATAGGATCTCAAGTTGTTATCCGTGAATGGGGCAACAAACAACGCATCGAAGTGGTGTGTGGTATCGAACGAACGACACATCCCCTTGAGAAGTATGGGGTAACTGTTGATTCAGTTGATTTGGATGAATACTATATTTTAACAATGACAAGCGGTAAATGGCGGTACTCAACGCAAGTGCTTGCCATGGTGAAACCAAATGAAATGTACGAGAATGGTAAAACAAGTAATTAATACTCGCAAGCTACGGCGTAACTCCTTGCATTGGCTGTCCGTTGCTACTCCTGAGGATATCCTTGCGGGTATGCAGTGGTATGCTGATGCCATGGAGTATGCGCAGTTCCTTAGCGTTACATTCAACATCAGCAAAGTAGTAGCTTCTGCTGTTATCAGTGCGCTATCCCCAAACAACAAATGGGAGCGCAACAAGATAGATGCATTCAATGTGATACAGGCATGGCATGACGGGTTAACGCCTGACCATGTCAAGTGCTGTACCTACAATGCCAACAAGTTCAAAGCATTCTTCATCTTGCAGGGGAATGCTGAGATACTACGTAAATCGCGCAAGACTCATGCGTTTGCGCTCAATGTGGGTGCTAACGATGAGTCTGTGGTAACGATTGACAAGTGGATGCTACGTGCATTCGCTACGACATCGAAAACCGCCAAGAAATGTCGTGAAACAGTAACCCCACAACAGTACGACGTGTTATCCAAGCAGTTCTGCAAGGTTGCACGGGATACAGGATATAAACCCTACGAGTTGCAAGCCATCATATGGGTTGTGATTCGCAAACACTGGATATAAATATGAATACAATGTTTTCAACCCATGCTATTCGCCTTGCCTATGGCAAAACCCTCATGGATGATGGCTCATCCCTAATCACATCAGACGGCTACAACTTTGAAGTCCCTCACAAAGGCTTCATGGTGGGCGGTGTTGCAGGAGAAACCAAAATCCCTTTGGATATCTGCGATGCCAACACATTCCACACCATATGGAACAAGTATTCAGCCGAAGTGCGCAAGCTGATCAAGGACAACCCTTCATCCTCGTATGCCGTAGGTACTTGGGTTGACAAAGGATGCATCGTCTTCGATGTATCGGAAAAGGTTAATGCCTCTCGCTCTGCCTATGAATTGTGCAAGGAGCGCAACGAGGATGCCTACTACGACGTAGAGTCAAACAAAAGTGTTTACATAGAAAAAGATAATGACAATGCATAATACTGAAGAAAAGAAGTTCTATATGCTGTGCTCGTACAAGGATGCAGGTAGACCTGTAAGCGATGACGAGTTGCGTGATGCCTTTGATGACGCAGTTAGTGAGGCGGCTTACTTTGAGCCTGAGGTGGGCGATGATGGGAAGGTTGACCAACTCGGATACCTCGAAGACTTGGATGACGCTGAAACCAGCGTGGCTAAATCAATGCTTTGCGTTGTGAGTCATGGAATCAAATCAATTTTATTATACCACGAAGAAGCCTGAATACAATCACGATATAACAAATACATTCTAATGATATTAGCGACAATACAATTTTACACTGATTCGCCAAGTGGGTGGACAGTAACAAGACAATTCGATGATGACTCACATATGTCCAATTTTATTGAGTACATACGACGCACCAAAGGATACAACCTTGATGAAGTTTGGATTGAATGGGATAAACCCAATTCACTATCATAAATCAAAACCTAAAACAATGAAACAATTTTTAACATAATAAACTTGCGAGCATCCCTCGTTCGCCCAATATTTGACCCATGCTAACAGTAATAATAATCGTGTACGTCATAGCAACTATTGTTGCGGTACTACAAAGTTTTCAGAAATGAACAAAAAATATAATGTCCATGCCACATCGACGACACAAACAAACACCACGACTATGACAGACTACGATAAACACCGAGCAGAAGAACAACTGCAAAACAGTATCTCAGTAAGTTCAATAGAGTACGAAGCATCGAACGCTTGCTTCTCCGCCTTTGAATCAGAGTTCACAGCAGCGATGGCTGACGTGAAAGACTCAGAAGAACGAGAGTACCTGTACTCAAGAATGACGGACATCAGAACAGAAATCTTTAAACTACTAAACATCTAAACAATGAATAAAAAATATCACATGAAACAAGAAATAATTGACCGCCTCGAATACAAAGAGGAAACATATGCAGGTGAGATAGAAACGTGGCGAGATCCCGTGACTGAAGCCTACTACCACATACCCATCGAGATTGTTCGAGATTGGGACAACTCAGAGTTACTTGAAAGCAACAAACAAAATACAATGACACACGAACGCAAAGAACAACACATACGGAACATAGCTTTCTGTATCAACGACGGGGCGCATGGCTATGTAACTGACAACTTCAGGATTGAAGACCTACCCACCCCACAGAGGACAGGAACCATGACACAGCAGGATACATACTCCAAGCACAAGGCACGACAAATCTTCGAGGCTTTCCTCGACCAAAACCCTAACATCAATGACTGATATAAACGAAGAGGGCTACTACACTGGCTCTGAAGTACAATGGAACGTAGAGGACGTTGAGATTTTCGCTCAAGCCAATGACATGGAGTTCTCGCAAGATGATTACAAGCGAATACTCAAGGCTACATTTGAAGACAACCAAATGCTGATGGAAACCATACAGGAGTCCATCGCCTTGACAATCGACTTTATGCTCGACGAGGGCGAACTTAAAAAACTAAATAACAATGAGTAACTAATGAAATTATATGCATCCATACATGGAGTATGTGGACTAGCCGAGGGCTACTCCGATACCACAGTTCAGTTCTTCAAGACACTTGAACAAGCCAAG
>MDSX01099297.1_pt1 | contig 11684 bp, 10 predicted proteins | sample 811141 | NCBI WGS metagenome assembly MDSX01 (sample SAMN05326642, study PRJNA326480) | marine metagenome | isolation source: seawater | place: Atlantic Ocean: South East | collected 2010
CCACCTAAGTACAAATTTAATTATTAATAAGTTTCTGATAAAATCAATATATCTTATTTACCAAATGCAGTATATCATATAGAAAGTTCTATGGCTCCACCACTACTGCGAAAAATTACTAACTGGCTCCACTTTATGGCTCCACTTTTTAACTATATATGGTATAATGTGAATATATTTGGCTATTTTGGAGGTATTTTTTATTAGAGGAGATTCTTGTGTTGTACCCTCGACAGGATTCGAACCTGTGGCCTACGGATTAGAAATCCGTTGCTCTATCCAACTGAGCTACGAGGGCACTAAATTAAATTGAAATTAACAATCAGAATTTAATATAAAATTGTAATTCCATACCATCATATCCTTTAGGAATTATAATAGATGATATTTTTGTTTCTTCTTTATTCTCTAAAATCATTACATCAATTAATGAAACTATTCTATTTAAAAGCATGCCTGCTACTGCAAATCCAGCATATTTTTCATAATTAATACTATTTATACGCATTGAATTAAATGTACTTCTATTTGTGTCTGAATCCCAATCCCAATCATATCCCGCTCCTTCGGGATATACTTGATGGCCAAAGTCTCTTACGACATTACCTCCCAGATCAAGCTCCATCAATAATGCTCTCTGCCTTTTTTTTATATTATTAAATTCTTCAATATTATCATTACTACCTATATCTAATGCAAACATATAATCTCTATTAGTAATATCTACATTGGCATGTTGGATTGCATATGCAGTATAATCAGATCTATAGTTAGAACTTAATTTATTAAATGAATATGCTGATATAATCAATATAGATTCTGCATATAAAAAATATTTTGCTCGAGACTGTTTATCAATAGACAGCTCTCCCCAACCTGGTAAAACCAGAGATTTGATTTTAGCATTTGGGAGAATCAATGATAATAATAATATAAAAATAATTTTTTTCATTCTTTTCTATTAAAATATACTCCTAATAAAATAGATAATAATAATATATTAATTATAGCAAAAACATCACCATATCTGGCATAAAAGGTAATTGATGATGAAGGACTAATCTTTGCTGAAATTGCACCATGATTATTTAACTCTATTTTATGTGTTATGTTCCCCCTTCTATCTATTACTTGTGATATTCCTGTATTAGCACACCTTACTATTGGTCGCCTAAATTCTATTGCTCTATATATAGATTGTTTGGCATGCTGCTGAGGCTGAGGAGGATTTTCATACCAACCATCATTCACAAAATACATTAATATTTCTGCTCCATTATTAACAAATTTTCTATTTAACTGTGGAAAAGTAGATTCATAACATACCATGGCTCCAATTTTATAATTATTTATATTGAAAATTTTATATTCATTGCCAGGTTCAAAATTAGCTTGACCAATATTAATTGATTTTAGATTTGGAAAGATGTTAACCAATGGAATTCTCTCTGCTAGTGGCACTAATTTAATTTTATGATATAACTCTGGTAGTTGAATCATATTTTGAGAGTTAAGATGAATAATGGAATTATAGTTAATCCTTTGATTATCAGACTTATATTCAAAATAGTTCAACCCTGATAATAGAGAAATATCATTATCTAATATTGCTTCTTTAATAAGGTTTAAAGAAGCCTGATTATATAAATGCATAATTGAAAGAGCTGTTTCTGGGAATAAAACTACATCCGTTTTTTCATTTATGGCTGACTTAGAAAGTTGAGTCATCTTCTCTATATTTTGATTTAAATATTTTGGCTTTCTTTTTTCATCTAAATGAATATTAGGTTGAATAGAAATAATATTTAACCCCTCTGAATTATCATCTTTTTGGATAGAATATAAAATATATCCACATATCCAAGGAACTATGAAAATAATAACTAATCTTATTATTCGTTTATTATTAATATTATGAAATAGATCGTATAACAAGACATTAATCATCAATACCCAAAAACTAATTCCATATATACCAGTTATTTCTACATTTTGAGCCAGAATATTATAATGCACTTGAGAATTAGAAAGAGACACCCATGGAAAACCTAAAATTAAGAAGGTCCTTAAATATTCTACACTAACCCATATTGTTGGTAGCCAATAAAAAGTTTTTATGATTTTAACTTTAGATATTATATGGTATAGAAAAGCAATCAATATTATATTTGTTGATAATATAACAGTCGCTAATATTAGTGAAATTGATCCCAAAAATTTTGTGGTACCTAAATTAAAAATCATCCAATATAAAACTGATGAATGATAAACAATCCCCCATAGTATAGAAATATAAAGTCTGTCTTTAAATGTCTGAGATTTATACAGAAAATGAACTAGAGGAATTAATGAAAACCATGCGAACCAACCGCAATCAACAGGATGCTGTGAAATAGCTGTAAACAAAGCTGATAAGGTAATTGTAAAATATTTCATTTATTTTGAATCAAGATATTCTTGCAAAATTATTGATGCTGACAATTCATCTATCCTACCTTTATTATGACCTGTTTTAATACCTTGTTGAATCATTATATTCTTTGCAGAAACAGAGCTCAATCTCTCATCAATCATATCTATATCTACAACTATTTTTTTATTAGACAACTCTTTAATTAGGAAATCTTTAAAACAAATAACTTTTTTTGTCTGTTCTGAGTAAGATCCTGACATTGATAGAGGTAAACCAATGATGATTTTTTCAATCTGTTTTTGATCAATTATTTTTATAATTTCATCAATCAAATAGTTGTCATTTTTTTTATTAATAAATCCGGATGGGTATGAAATTGTATGTGATGGGTCTGAGAGAGCAATGCCAACTCTTCTATCTCCATAATCAATAGACATGATACGTCCCAAATCAACTCCTGTCTTTATCTAAGATCAATTTAATGCTTTTACCCGCTTTATAATGAATTTTCCTTCGTGGAGGGACATAAATTTCTTCATTTGTTCTTGGGTTTCTAGCCTTTGGTTTAGCTTTTGTAGGTTTAACTTCAAATACACCAAAATTTCTTATTTCTATTCTAGATAAATAATTTTCTTCACATATTATATCAGACATCGTTTGTAAGATAGATTCAAAAATAACTTTAACTTCATCATTATGAATATTCATTTTTTTTGATACCTTATTTATAATATCCTGTTTAGTGTATGTCACTTTTTCCATAATTATAATCTTTCTAAACTAATAACTTTAGGTATTTTTTTAATTCTCTTTTTTAATCGTAAAAGCTGTTTTGTATCTCTAGTCTCTAAAATAAGTATACAAGATCCTAAACCATCTTCAGCTCTCATATCTATACTTTGTATATTCATACTAAAACTTGATATTACTTCCGTAATATCTCTGATAATATTTTTTCTATCTTCACAAATTATTTTAAGCCTAACAATAAATGATGTTTTAGAACTAACATCCCATTCGACATCTATAAAACGATTTTCATTTGACAATGAAGGAATATTAGAGCATGTACATATATGTATAGTAACTCCTCTACCTCTAGTAATATAACCAATAATTTCATCTCCAGGTATAGGACTGCAGCATTGAGCAAAAGTAATTAATGTATTAGATAAACCATCAACTGTCACACCCTTAGCAATACCTCTAGCTTTATTTAAAAACTTTTCTGTTAATGTTTCCGGTTTTTTTATTTCATGATAATCATTAGTCTCTTGTGGATCATACTTATTTACTATATCATGTACAGTCAACTGGCCATCGGCCACTTCCGAGTAGACCAAGTCCTCATTGTTATATCCAAGAGCCTCTGGGTTAGATTTAATATCTTTTAATAATTTTATCTTATTAATTCTTCTTAAATCTTTTTCAATAATTTCTTTTCCCAATTTAATACTCTGATCAAACTGTTTCTTCTTAATCCATTTTTTAATATGAGATTTAGCCTTAGCTGTTTTAACGATTTTTAGCCATGCATCATTAGGCAACTGATTATCAGAAGTGACAATTTCAATTGAATCACCATTTTTTAGTTTTGTATTAAGAGGAACCATCTTACCATTTACCTTTGCACCAGAGCAATGCAAGCCAACTTGAGTATGAACATTAAATGCAAAGTCTACTGGAGATGAATCTACTGGCAATTGTGAAACATCTCCTTTTGGAGAGAATACAAAGATTTCATCTTCAAATAAATCTACCTTTAATAATTTTAGAAATTCATCTGGATTTTTTTCTTCACTTTGTAAAATTTCAACTAATTCTCTAAGCCATGATATGTGTTTATTTAAATTGGATTTTTCAGAATTAGTTTCTTTATATATCCAATGTGCAGCAACTCCAATCTCTGCCATTTGATTCATTTCTTGAGTCCTTATTTGGACCTCGACCATTTGGCCATTATCACCAAATACAGTTGTATGAATTGATCTGTACCCATTGCTTTTAGGTGTAGCTATATAGTCTTTGAATCTATCCTGTAAAGGAGTATATAATTGATGAACCACTCCCAATACAGCATAGCATTCTTCTATCTTATTAACCACAATCCTAATTGCAAACAAATCAAATATGTCTTCAAAAGCTTTGTTTCTAATATTCATTTTTGATGATATTGAATAATAATGTTTTGCTCTACCAAAAATATCAATATTAATATCGGAACTTTTCATTTCTTCATCTATCGGAGAGATGAAATTCTTAATATACTTTTCTCTTTGCCTCTTAGTCGCTTTTATTTTTTTATCAATATTATAATAATTATCTGGATCAATAGTTTTAAATACTAAATCCTCAAGTTCTGTTTTCAATTGGTTCATACCTAATCTATGTGCCAGCGGAGCAAAAACATCTCTAGTCTCAACTGCAATCCTACGCTGTTTTATCCTAGGCAAATGATTTATAGTATTCATATTATGCAATCTATCAGCAAATTTAATTATTATTACTCTTAAATCTTTTGCAACAGAAAGAAACATCTTCATGAAATTCTCTGCTTGTTTTTCTTGTCGGCTATTGAATTTGATTCCTGATAATTTAGATACTCCTTCAACAAGTTCTGCTATATCTTGATTAAATGTATTAGTGATATCTTCTTTTGTTATATATGTATCTTCAATTGTATCATGCAAAAGTCCTGCAATAATTGTATCTATGTCCATCTTCCATTTAGCCAAGGTGCATGCAACTTCTACACAATGAGAAAAATAAGGTTTACCTGATTTCCTTAATTGATTCTTATGTGCATCGTTACCAACTTCATAAGCTTTCCATAATAAATCAATTTGAACTTCATGATTGTCTATATCAATATTTATTTCATTAATTATTTTTTTAAAATCAGAAGGAAATTTTTTTGATTTTCCAGTTAAATAACTGTTTATTTTTTTAAGAACCATGGTTATCCTGGGATACCATCTCCTGGTATTGGTGAACCATCATAATATTCTTGATAATTAGTATCTGTTTGATTATCAAATTTAGCATATTTATCAATGAATGTAACATTGACAACACCAGTAGGACCATTTCGATGCTTGCTAATTATTATTTCCCCTAATCCCTTATCATCAAGGTCTTTAGAGTAAACAAATTTTCTAAAAATAAATAGTATAACATCTGCATCTTGCTCTATTGCTCCACTTTCTCTTAAATCTGACATTACAGGCCTATGATCAGTTCTTGCTTCAGGAGCTCTTGATAACTGAGACAAAGCAATTATTGGAATATCTAGTTCTTTTGCTAATGCTTTTAATGATCTCGATATGTATGATATTTCTTGCTGTCGACTCTCTAATCTTTTACCTGCACTTAATAACTGAATATAATCTATAAATAAAATTTCAATTCCTTGCTCTGAAACAAGCTGTCTAGCTTTTGCCCTTAATTCCATTATACTAAGACCAGCAGAGTCATCAATAAAGATAGGAGCATCCACTATTTGGCCGGCTGCTTCAGGAATTTTTTTCCATTCACCAGATCCTAACTTACCCGTTCTTACTAAATGGCTATCTACTTTAGCTTCAGATGTTAATAAGCGCTCAGCTAACTGTTGCATAGACATTTCCAAACTAAAAATACCAACTTTATGTTTATACTCTACTGCTGCATTCCTAGCTAAATTTAATGCTAATGCCGTTTTTCCCATTGATGGTCTTGCTGCTAAAATAACTAAATCAGATTTTTGAAATCCTGAGAGTTTATCATCTAAATCTATAAAACCTGTTGGAACTCCATTGTGACTGTCACCTTTACGATTTCCCCAATTATCTAGCACCCCTTCAATAGTCATCCTTAAATCTTGGAAATCAGTTTTTTTAGAGTCCTTAGATGTTTCAAACAACAAACTTTCAGCTTTATCAAGAATTTCACCAGAGCTTCTACCTGGGTCATAAGCTGTATCGCTCATCTGAACAGCTGTTTCAATTATTTTTCTTAATACAGCCTTATCTTTAACAATTTTAGCATAATATTCTACATTTGCTGCTGTTGGAGCCTCTGAAGATAAACCTGTTATAAAATATGCTCCTCCTACTACATCAAGTTGCTTCTTTTGTTTTAATTTTTCAATTAATGTAATGTTATCTATTTCATCTTCATTCTCATCCAAATCTTCCATTGCAGAAAAAATAATTGAATGATTTTTTTTATAAAAACTATTCTGATTAATATACTGACAGGCCCTAGGGAACGCCTTAGGGTCAATTAATATACAACCTAAAACAGCTCTTTCAGATTCAATAGATTGAGGTGGGAGTCTCTGTTCATTATTCTTTGACATTGTTACAAAATAAGTTTAATTATTAATCTTCATCTTGATCGTTTGAATGTCTCCAAACTAATTTTCCATCAATAAATTCTTCCATAGCAACAACCATTGGCTTATCATCGTCTTTATGTTCCATGTTTTTAGTCTCAATTTGTTCTAATTCAATTGAGTCCTCAACATTTTCAATTGATTCGAAGTCTAGAACTCTAGAATCAATTATTTGTCTAGACCTTTTTGCTGTTATAACAACATTGGTATAAATATCATTTTCTTGTTTAAGTAACATGTTCATTTTTATTGCTTTTACTTCCATTATATCCTCTTCTTTATATCTTTTTCAATTAAAGTTACAGTTTCTTTTAAATCTTCATTAATATATTGTAAATCAAAATATTCTTTAGACTCCATTTCTGTCTCAAATCGTTTCAACCTGTTTTTGATTTGAGTAGTTTGATCATCTCCTCTACTTCTTAGCCTATCTTCTAAAGTGATTTTCTGTTCAGCTATATTTAAACCTGGAGGTTCAATAAAAATAGATATCGTATCATCAGGAAATTCTTCCATTACATTCTTGCCACCTACTACATCAATATCTAAGAGCATTATTTCCCCACCATCTAATGTATCATATAATGGATCTGTAAGTGTTCCATATCTATTTCCATGGACAAATTCCCATTCTAAAAAATCTCCAAACTTAACATAGTGCTCAAATTTTTCTTTACTCATAAAAATATAATCTTTCCCATCTACTTCTCCTTCTCTAGGAGGTCTTGTAGTAGCTGAAACAGAAAACTTCCATTCTGGATTTTTTTTGAGTAATTTTTTTGTGATTGTAGTTTTCCCCGTTCCTGAAGGAGCTGATAAAACAATTAATTTACCTTTTTTCATAATACGTTTTGTGCCTGTTCTCTAATTTGTTCTACTTGACTTTTCATATTTAATATTTCATATGTAATTTTAATATTACTAGACTTAGAAGTAATAGTATTTATTTCACGACTAATTTCCTGTAAAATAAAATTGATTTTTTTTCCAACTTCCTTCTCCTGCGATAAATAACTCTTTAAAACATCTAGATGACTATCTAAACGAACTAGTTCCTCATTTATATCTTGCTTATCTACAATTATAGCAATTTCTTGATATAATCTATTTTTATCTAAATCTGTTTCTTCTAATATTTGCTTTATTTTATCCTTATAAATATCAAATTGTTTATCAATATTGTTTTCATGCAAATCTAATATTTTTTTTAAACCTTGATACAAACTATCTAGATTTTCATTAATACTTTTTTGTAATTTTTCACCCTCTAAAGACCTGGAGTTATTCAATTCTAAAATAGCAGCATCTATACATTTTAAATATAATTCTTTAATAACTTTCTCATTGATTGAATTCTCAAGTTCGTCAACTTCATATATATCAGGCATACTCATCAACTTATCAATCGATAATAAGCCTAAATTATCAGTTCCATTGTTAAGCTCAACGATATCATCTTTAATCTTTAGATAAGCCTGAATGCGCTCTTTATTAATCTTTGAATAAGATGTCTGCCCCAAGAAAAATATTTTAGTCTTTAATTGAAAGTTTCCTCTTAAACATAAATCTTTAATCTTATTTTTCACTTGATCATCATAAACTGACAATGTCTTACATGACTTTGAATAAAAGTCAAAATAACGACTATTCAAGGATTTGATTTCTACATAAATTTGAGCATCATCATTATTATTTTTAAATGCTCCATAGCCCGTCATACTTTTTATCATATCATTATACCAAAAAAATAGAATGTGAAGTTAAATGTAAATAAGTAATTATTCAAAACTTTAATAATAATTACGGATAAAAATTCTTACTACGACTTCTTAATTCTGATATATCAAATTCAATACTAATATTATATGAATTTTCAAAAGGCAAATCATCTCTTGATATGATATATGAATAATCTACATTAAACAATTTATTACTTATACTAAATCCAAAAGAAAATTTATTAAATGTTGATTTCCCAAAAAGTATATTTAAGTTATCAGTCAAATCAACTTTTGATCCAACTCTATAATCAATAATATTATTATTTTCATCATTATATAAACTATACAATGTTAATATATTTAAAGAATTTAAGAATTCCCGTTCTAAAGAGACCATGAATTGCGGTACATATAATTCTATTATATTATCTTTTGATTCAAGATTAATAGGCCAAATTTTAAAAGATAGAATATCATAAATACCAATATGATAATTAAAGCCTTTCAAGTTTCTCTTTGTCGTCAAAACATTAAACCCTAGCCCATATCCAAAATTATTATAAACTTTAGAGATAGTACTTTTCAATCCAATATTATATTTATTTTTAAGATTCTTATAAAAAATTAAATTATAATCTTTAGCATCAAAATTACTAATTTTTGAATAATCAATTTCATGTGCTTCGGGTCCATTATCATTATAAACCCATGCCTCTAATGTATTGGGAATATCCTCAATTCCATGAATAGTAAATAATATATTATCATATTGCAATGCATCCAGTGTGTATATCCCTCCAAATCGTGACAAATGAGAAAAACTTATTTTTCCATTAGCATCAAAGGGTATATACACTCCTCCCATTGCACTTGATTGTGCTGATATTGGTAACAAATTAATATTCATAGAATCATTAATTGGTCCGGTTAATAAAAAACTAATACAAATAATTGATAAAAAATATTTCATTTATTAACTAAATCTTATATTTATTCTTTAATTCATCTATCTTTTTTAATGCCTCTATTGGAGATAGGGTATTAATATCAATTTTTGATAATTCATTAACCAACGCCTTACTAATGTCCAACTCATTAGATTGTTTAAGCCTTTTATAATCATACTCTGCAATATTCCTAGTTTGGTTGTTATTGCTAGACAATGAACTTAAAATTTCATTTGCTCTTAAAATCACCTCATTAGGGAGGCCTGCCATCTTAGCAACATAAATGCCATAACTTTTATCAGTTCCACCTTCAACAATCTTTCTTAAAAATACAACTTCCTCATCTATTTCTTTAACATTTACATTAAGATTAAAAGCTCTATCAAGAGAATTTGCCAAATCAACTAATTCATGATAATGGGTTGCAAATAATGTTTTAGAAGATGACCTTTTACTATTATGTATAAATTCTGTAATTGCCCATGCGATTGACAAACCATCATATGTAGAAGTACCTCTTCCTATTTCATCTAATATAATTAAACTCTTATTGGTTGCGTTATTAAGTATATTAGCAGTTTCATTCATCTCTACTAAGAATGTTGATTCACCTTCTGCCAAATTATCACTAGCTCCTACTCTAGTAAACAATTTATCTACAATACCTATCTCTGCATAAGATGCTGGAACAAAAGAACCTATCTGAGCCAAAATGACTATCAGACCTATCTGGCGTAAATAAGTACTTTTACCTGACATATTAGGGCCTGTAATAATTGCAATTTGTTTTTCAGAAGTACTTAAGCAAATATCATTTGCGATAAAATCTTCGCCTAGAGGAAGAAGCTGTTCAACAACAGGATGTCTTGAATTTTTAATTAAAATATCGTCATTATTAGATATAAGAGGTTGAACATAATTATTATTCTTTGCAATATTAGCTAAACTTAATGCTATATCAATTTTAGCTATTATAGCTGAATTATTTAACATTGGTTCTATATCCATTAATAAATTTTCTCGTAGATTATTAAAAATATCAAGTTCTAATGATTTGATTTTATCCTCGGCAGATAAAATTTGATTTTCATATTCTTTTAATTCTTCAGTAAAATATCTTTCTGCATTGGTTAAGGTCTGTTTCCTTATATAATTATCAGGAACTTTATTGTTATGTGTTTTTGTGATCTCAATATAGTAACCAAAAACTTTATTATAGCCTATTTTAAGGCTAGGAATATTTGTTTTTTCACGCTCTTGGATTTGAAAATTGATAAGCCAATCATTCCCGAGATTAGAGATATTATGCAGAGCATCTAATTCCTCTGAAAATCCCATTTTAACAAAGTGACCTTTATTCAAATTAATCGATGGATCTTGTTTAATTGTTTTGTTAATAACTGATTCAATCTTAGAAGTATCTACCAGTTTAGATAAAAGACTATTTAGTTTTGGAGAATCTTTTGTTATTCTTTCTTTTATATTTGAGATAATAATTAATGAATTGGATAAATTTATTAAGTCTTTCGGATTAGCTTTATTAGTTGATAACTTTGAAATAATTCTATCAATATCAGATATATCCTTTAAATTATCAATCAAATAATTAAACAATTCTTTATTATCATAAATTTCTGAAATTCTATTTAGTCGATTATCAATTCGTTCTTTATCTAACAATGGTCGTCTTATCCATTTTCTAATCAACCTATTACCTTGTGAGGTTTGCATTTTTCCAATTACATCTATTAATGTCCCAACTAAATTCGAATTTGATAATGAATCAAACAATTCTAAATTTTTTATTGTAAATGGATCCAATGTCATGACTTCATTATTATTAATTAGTTTCAAAGATATTAAATGGCTCATTTTACCCATGAAATTTTTATCTAAATATCGAACAGCATTACCTGCAGCACAAATTCCTGAATTCAATTTATCAATACCAAAACCTTTTAATGAATTTGTTTTAAACAGTTTTGTTAATATCTGAGTGCCTGTTTCTTTATTAATTACATAATCTGGAATCTTAGTAACAAAATAATTTTTAATATTTAATACATTAGATAGCATATCAATTTGATTTTTAGGAATGATGATTTCAGAAACTGAAAATTGATTTATAATATTTTTAATTTCATTTAATTTAAATTCACCACACCTGAATTCACCCGTAGAATAATCTATTAATGCAATTCCTACATTCTCTTTCATAATAAATAAGC
>MDSX01071976.1_pt1 | contig 11680 bp, 13 predicted proteins | sample 811141 | NCBI WGS metagenome assembly MDSX01 (sample SAMN05326642, study PRJNA326480) | marine metagenome | isolation source: seawater | place: Atlantic Ocean: South East | collected 2010
TACTGGAATGGGAACAGATCAGGGCAAGACATCAAACGTTAATGCTCTTTCGTTAATGTCTCATATTCACAAAAAACCAGTAGATGAAATTGGTCATACAACTTTTAGACCTCCTTTTTCTCCTCAAACAATAGGAGCTATTGCTGGTAGAAGTGTAGATAGCCTATTTGATCCAATTAGAAAAACCTCAATGCACAAATGGCATGAGGAAAATGGAGCTATATTTGAAGATGTTGGTCAATGGAAACGTCCATATTATTACCCAAAAAAAGGGGAGGATATTCATAAAGCTGTTAATCGAGAGTGTAAATCTGTCAGAAAGAGCCTTGGAATTCTTGATGCCTCAACTCTTGGAAAAATAGATTTACAGGGTCCTGATACAGCAAAATTTTTAAACATGATCTATACTAATGCCTGGTCGAAACTTGAAGTTGGATCATGTCGATATGGCTTAATGTGTAACGAGCACGGAATGATTTTTGATGACGGAGTAACGTCTAGACTTGGTGAAAATCATTATCATATGACAACTACAACTGGCGGCGCAGCCAGAGTAATGTCTTGGCTTGAAGAATTCTTGCAGACAGAGTGGTTAGATATGCAAGTTTTCTGCACATCAGTAACTGAGCAATGGTCAGTTTTATCAATTTCTGGACCAAATGCGAGAAATTTTTTATCAGAATTAACTGACATAGATCTATCAAAAGAGTCTTTTCCATTTATGCGATTTAGAGAAGGGAAGGTTTGTGGAATAGATGCTAGAGTATTTAGAATTAGTTTTACAGGTGAATTAGCTTTTGAAATTAATATTCCTGCAAGATATGGAAGCTACGTGTGGAATGAATTTATGACTCATGGCAAAAAATACAATATTACTCCTTATGGAACAGAAGCTATGCACGTGCTTAGAGCTGAAAAAGGATTTATCATTGTAGGTCAGGATACAGATGGAAGTGTAACTCCTTTTGATCTTAATATGGAATGGATAGTTTCAAAGAAAAAAGAAGATTTTTTAGGAAAACGATCTTTTTCAAGAAGTGATACATCTCGAAATGATAGAAAGAAATTAGTTGGACTATTAGTCAATGACAAAACTACTGTCTTGCCTGAAGGATCACATATTGTTGAGAAATCTAAATCTCAACCACCTATGAAGATGTTAGGTCACGTAAGTTCAAGTTATTTCAGTCCAACAAATGGACATCCAATTGCATTAGCTTTGTTAAAAAATGGAGCTTCAAGAATGGGTGATGAGGTTGAGATTCCATTAATGAATGGTAAAGTAATCAAAGCAACTGTTACTGATCCAATCTTTTATGATAAGGAAGGATTAAGAAACAATGAGTAATAATATGTTTTCTCCTCTTTCAAGTAAGATTGCTGTAGACTCAAAAGCAGTAAAATTGGAATCAGTTTCTTTCGTAGGAAAAATTAATCTACGGATCAAAGAGGAAGATAGTGAGTCTCGAAAAATAGTTTCTGAATTTTTAAGATATAATTTGCCCAATTTTTCAGGTGAAGTACAAGGTAACAACGAAACAAGAACTGCATGGTTAGGACCTAATGAGTTTTTAATTCATTGTTTAGATGCAGAAAAATTCAATATAATCAATAAGATAAGAGATATTCTGGGTAATGGATTTTATTCTGTAACTGATGTTTCTGATTATTATATTACTATCAGACTCAGTGGCGAGAAAAGTATTGAAGTCCTTTCAAAAGGTTGTCCGCTAAATTTTAAGCAATATTTGAATATCAAAGATTCATGTGCGCAATCCTACATAAGTAAAGCTTCTGTTTTCATCGATCGCTTAGCTGATGATCAAATATTTGATATTTCAGTAAGGTGGAGTTTTGCTGAATACTTATGGGATTGGCTGGAAGATGCAAGTAAAGAATTTTTATCATCTCATTAATAATTATGAACCCCTCTTTTTTTCTTATTTTAATTCGATCACTTATGAAAAAATGTCCGCAATGTGGAAAAGGCAAACTATTTTCAAGCTATTTAAAATTGTATAAGTCTTGCCATATTTGTAATGAAGAACTCTCAGTATTTAGAACAGATGATTTTGGTCCATGGCTAACAATAATATTAGCGGGACATATTATTGTGCCGTTAATCTTATTCGTAGAACAAAGCTATGCTCCTGATCTTTGGTTACAAGCTTTAGTATGGATTCCTCTAACTATTATTACTGTCCTTTTAATTTTGCCAATTTCTAAAAGTATATGTCTGGCAATACTTTGGAAACAAAGAGATAAGTAAAGCAATGAGATTAGTTTTATTATTTTTTTTCATAATTATACCTATATCAGTTTTATCTGAAGATTTTGCAATTGATCCTAAGCATCATCTTCCTGATGGTACTTTTACAAATACTTCCGGAATTGCCAATGAAAGTAAATTGAAAGAGGTATTAAAATGGAGTTGGGAAAGGAGAGGTAAAAAAATAGAAACTTTTGAATTTGAAATGAAAGTACCTGATTTTAAAAGAATAAATAACAATCAAGATCTTCTGATTACTTGGATTGGTCACGAATCTTTTTTGTATCAAAATAAAGATATTAATGTTCTTACTGACCCTCATTTTACTGAGCGAGCTTCACCTTTTACCTTTGCAGGTCCGAAACGTTATATGCCTCCAGGAATGAAAATAGATGATTTACCTAAAATAGATGTCGTTACCATTTCACACAGCCATTATGATCATCTTGATTACCATTCTGTTAAGTTATTATCTGAAAAATTTGATGATGTACTTTTTATTGTCCCTTTAGGGCTTAAAGAATGGTTTGAAGGTAAAGGAATATACAATGTAAGAGAGCTTGATTGGTGGGATTCAATTGAAGTTAAACAAACAATTATTACTTTCGCACCAGTACAACATTGGTCAGCCAGAGGACTTTTTGATAGAAATGAAAGTTTGTGGGGCGCATGGCACTTTAAAAATGTGTCACATAGCTTTATTCATTTAGGAGATACTGGCTATACAAAAGATTTTATAGAAATTAGAAGAAAACTGGGTCCTGTAGATTTGGCTGCAATTCCTATTGGAGCATATGAACCAAGGTGGATCATGGAGTTTTCACACATAAACCCTGAAGAGGCCGTGATGACTTATTTTGATTTAGAGGCAACTAAAGCAATTGGAATGTCTTGGGGAACATTTATTTTAACTGATGAGCCTGTTACTGAACCACCTAAAAAATTAGATGAAGCATTGAAAAGGTACGATCTAACGAACAAAGACTTTTTTGTTCTATCTCATGGGGAAACTTATTTAATTGATTGAATCTTCATTTTTGATAATAGGTAAAATGCAAGGAAAGAAATATAAAATCCGAGGATTGCTGAACTTAAAGTTAATTCAAATAAAATAGGAAGATCAGTATAGTCAAAAATATTTTCAATAAATTCATTAAGTATTATAAAACCAATTAAAGCAATGATGCTTGAGAGTATATGAAGAAACATATTGTCTACTTTAGTAAAAGAGAAATATTTTTTATCCATCACTGTTCCCAGCCAATATCCGATAACTAACCCTCCAATTGATGAGACAACAACGGCTCCCTCATCAGAAGGCCAAGATAAGTAAAATAATAAAAAAATACTAACCAATATTATAAATTGTATAATAAGATTTAATTTAAATTCTTTACTCTTTAGTTTTTTAAAAAGAAAAGAGAAAGCCAAAAGAGTTAATATTCCAAAAAATATACCTCCTAGAATATCACCGACGTCATGAACCCCTAGATACAATCGACTAAGAGGTATACCAAATAAAAATATAATAGAGATTATTTTAGCAATACTATTTTTTACATTCATTGCTATGTATAGCCAAATAACAACAGCTATTTGTGTATGTCCACTTGGGAATCCAAAAGAAGTACTGTGTTCAAGCCATGGGTCAATATTTAATATAGGGTCAGGGCGAGGATCTTGAAAAAACTCTTTTAACCATGCATTGATTAATGCGCTAAAGAAAACTGTAAGTACAAGTGGTCCAAATATTTTTCGGTCAAAACACCAATAAGTAAAAGGAATAAACATAAATAGAAAATTTCTGTATCCTAGCCAGGTAAAAAATTCAAAAATAGGAGTTAACATTGGTGTTCTTAAGTTTACTACCCAGCTAATATCAGTTAACAATTGAAATTCCATTTACTCTTTTTCTTTGATTGACTAATATATACAATATCATTTTTGTTTTAAATCCTAATTAAATTATGAAAGCAATCGTTTACAATTCATATGGAGATATCAACTCTCTTGAAATAACTGAGATTAATGAGCCACGTCCTAGTAGCAATGAGGTAGTGGTTAAAATTAGGGCTATTTCTCTAAACCCAGTAGATTTAAAAAAAATGAGTGGTGGGTTTAAATTAATTACTAATGTGAAAAAGTTTCCAAAAACTATGGGATGTGATTTTAGTGGAGAAATTATTGAAATAGGAAAGGATGTTGGGGCATTTAAAGTTGGTGATAATGTTTTTGGCATGACAGATATTTTATTTGCAGGTAGCGCTGCAGAGAAAATAAAGATATCACAAAAATCTATTGCTTTAGCTCCGAAGAATATCAGCCTTGAAGACTCTGCCGCTATACCGCAAGTAGCTAATACTAGCTTACTTGCTCTCAGAAATTTAGCATCTATTAGACAGGGACATAAATTATTAATTAATGGTGCTTCAGGAGGGGTAGGCACTATTGCTCTACAAATTGCATCTATTTATGAAGCTAAAACTACTGCAGTTACGAGTTATCGAAATATTGATTGGATTAAGGAGTCATTTAAAACTGAGAATGTTATTGATTATACAAAAGATGATTTTACTAATTTAGATGAGAAATATGACATTATTTTCGATGTAAATGGTAACAAATCATTTCTAGAAGTAGAGAAATGCTTAACTTCTAATGGAGTATATGTAACAACAAAAAATAATGTTTTTAACCAAATTGATTTTGTAAAACAGTTTATCAAAAGAAAAAAATCTAAAGTTGTATTATCTGGTAAATCTACTACTTCTAGTCTAGATATGTTCCGTATGTGGATAGAAGACGGAAAGTTAAAACCAATAATAGAAAAGACTTATTCATTTGATGAGTTTAAGAAAGCCTATGAGTATCTTTCAACTGGACGAGTAAAAGGAAAATTAATTTTAACAATTTAAATGGTAACTATCGAGGTCAATAAAATTATTAAACCTACACCAGCTTCAGACGGTGCTGGAGTAAAGTTAAAAAGATCTATCGGCTTTGAGCCTGATTACTTTGATCCATTTTTAATGCTAGATGAATTTGGATCCGATAATAAGGAAGATTATATTGGAGGATTTCCACCACACCCACATAGAGGTATTGAGACGGTAACATACATGTTAGCTGGTAATTTTGAGCATAAGGACAGTACGGGAGGAGAAGGCATGATGTCAGCGGGCGATGTTCAATGGATGAAAACAGGGAGTGGAATAATTCATTCTGAGATGCCTGCTATGAAAGACGGCAGGCTTCATGGATTTCAACTATGGATAAATATGCCTGCTGAAGAAAAAATGAGCAAACCAGAATATCATTATATTGATGCCGATAAAATTAGTACTTATAAAGACGAAGAAAAAATTATTAAAATAATCGCAGGTGAATTTTTAGAAACAAAAGGATCAATCAAAAAGCATAATATTGATCCGGTTTATTTTGATATAGAGCTTGAAAAGAATAAAGAGTTTAAGCATGAGCTACCATTGTCACACAATTCATTCATTTACCTCATAGAAGGAGAAATTAATATTGGAACTAAATCGCATGAATTAACAGATGACTCAACTTTAATTATTTTAACTAAAGGTGAGTATTTAAATGTATGTGCATTAAAGAAATCAAAGTTTTTATTAATCTCTGGAAAACCTATAGGAGAACCAATTGCGCGGGGAGGACCATTTGTAATGAATACAAAAGAAGAAATAGCTGAGGCTATACAAGATTATCATAGCGGAACATTTGTAAAATGAGGAGAGGACAGAATGACTGGTATATATAATTTAGAAGTTAAAGATATAGATCTTAATTTAATTAAATTAGATCAGTATAAGGGAAAAACTATATTGATAGTTAATGTGGCTAGTGCTTGTGGATTTACACCGCAGTATAAGGGATTACAATCTATGTATGAAAAATATAAAGATAAAGGACTGGAGATTCTTGCCTTCCCATGTAATCAGTTTGGTGGACAAGAATCTGGGACAAATGAAGAAATAAGAAACTTCTGTGACTCAAAATATAATGTCTCATTTAAGCTTTTTGATAAAATTGAAGTTAAGGGTGAAAATGCATCTCCTTTGTTTAATTATTTAACTGAAAAATCAGGTAGAGAGATTCAATGGAATTTTACAAAATTTCTAATTAATAAAGAAGGTGAATTTGTTAGAGGTTTTGGAACTCAAAAAAAACCTGAAGAAATAGAAAAGGCTGTAGAAGAAATTTTATAATCTTATGACAAATACTATAAATGATATTTTTGTTAAACCTCAGACATGCTATAAATTTTTAGATAAAGATGTTTCAGATCAAGTTCTTCACGAATTATATGATCTAACTAAGTGGGGAGCAACTTCATTTAATTGTAGCCCAATGAGACTAAAATTTTTAAAAAGCAAATCTTCTAAACAAATGCTTTCTAATTTAGCCAGTGAAGATAATGTATCAAAAATAATAAATGCACCTGTCTGTACAATAATTGGCATGGATATAGAATTCTGGAGAGAATTGCCTAAAAATTATTTAAGAGAAGATGCAAAAAAATACTTTGAAAATGATATTGATAAGTCACAACTAACTGCATTAAGAAACTCATCGATACAAGGGGGTTATTTTTTAAAAGCTGCTAATGCACTAGGCCTAGCTACTGGTCCAATGAGTGGTTTTTCAAACGATAAAGTTGATGAGAAATTTTTTTCAGGAACCTCAATCAAAAGTAACTTTTTATGCAATCTAGGATATCCAGATAAAGATGGCTATTTTGAACGTGCTTCAAGGTACGAATTTAAGGAAATTGCTGAGATACTTTAGGCTGCAAGAAGATTTAAATAAGTATTTTCTAGACTCTTAATATCTCTTGCTCGAATTAGATCATTTACTTGCTGTTTAAACTTTTTTGAGCCCGGAACTCCAAAACATAGAGCTAGAAGTGGGCTAAGCAATTCATATGTTGAAACTGATTCAACATTATTTTTAATATAATTAAAGTATTTTTTAACAATAAAAATTTTATCGATAGTTTTTAAGTCTTTGCCGTAAAATTCATTATCGATCTTTTCAAGAAAAAAAGGATTTGCCTGTATAGCTCTTCCAACCATTACGCCATCAACATATTTTAATTGTGTATGACATTCTTTGATTGAATTTAATCCACCATTCATAATAAATTTTAAATCAGGATAGTCTTGTTTAATTTGATGAACAAATTCATATTTTAAAGGAGGTATTGTTCTATTCTTTTTGGGGTCAAGTCCTTTTAGAAAAGCTTTCCTTGCATGAACAAAAATTATTTTACAACCACTTTCAGCAACAGTTGAAATAAATTCTTTAAAGAAGTCATAGCTTTCAAACTCATCAACTCCAATCCTACATTTCAAAGATACATCAATTGAGGATTCTTTAATCATACTTGAAACACATTCTTTAACTAAACTAGCTTCTTTCATAAGACATGCGCCCATTTTTCCTTGCGAAACTTTTTTAGATGGACATCCAACATTTAAATTAATGCCCTGGTAACTATATTGATTTGCAAGATTAGTAGAGTATCTCAATAGGTCACTATTTGATCCACCTACCTGAAGGACAACAGGACTTTCAAGTGATTGTTTCTTTAATAATTTTTCATGATCTCCTCTATACAATGCCTGACTTGCTATCATTTCTGTAAATAGAATAGCTTCACTTGAAATAAGTCTATACATATATCTCGCACTAGACGTAGTCACGCCCATCATCGGAGCAACTGAGAAATTATAATTTAAGTTTAAATTTTGCATTTTAAATATTTTTTTGGTTTATACTTATCAGGACTCCACTACTAATAATACACATAATTCCTATTGAAACAGCAATAGTAGGAATATCCTTAAAAAAAAGAACACTGATTAAGACATTGCTTACAATCTCAAAGTAGTGGATTGGTGCCAATGTGCTTGCTTCAGCATACTGATAAGCTTTAATAAAAAAGAAATGAGAAATGATTACCACTGGACCAATACAGCCCATAATTATTACTTGGTTCAGATCAGGGATATTTTCCCAATAAAATGGTATCAATAGAGTCATAATAATAGCTCCAGGAATTGTTGAATAACTCAATGTTACAATTGATTCTGATGAAAAGTTTACTTTTCTCGTATAAATCAAATACATTGCATAGAACAGCCCTGAGATTAAGGCATATACAGAATATAAATTAAAATCAGTAAATCCAGGCTGAATTACTAGTAAAGTTCCAGCAAATCCAATTAGAGCACAAATTATTTTAAGTGAGGTAATTTTTTCCTTCAACATATATGATGAAAGGACAACTACTATTATTGGAGCTACGAGAAGAAGGCTAAGTGCATTAGGCAAAGGAATCTCTGTTATTGAAATATAAAAGAAAGCTGTCCCTAAAAAGATGAATAAGCCTCTTGTAAATTGATGCTTCGTTGTGGAATTAAAAAATCCTTTTTTCCCTTTCAAGTAATAAGCCAATGGAACAAGAAATATAAAATGTCCAAAAAATCTAGCCCAAATAATTTCAAATATTTTTAGATCGGAACTTAAATATTTTGCTAAAGCATCATTAATTGGAACGATAAATAGTCCAAGGCATAGAAAAGCGACTCCAACTAGGACATTTGATTTATTAACCATTATTTAGATTACTTATTTAATTCTCTCATTGCCTGATCGATTCCTTCAATAGTTAGAGGAAACATTCGATCTGAGAAAAGCTGTTTCATAATTGAGGCTGAGGTAATTCTGTCCCAATATCTCTGAGGAATTGGATTTAACCAGATAGCATTTTCATAAATATTAAGCATTCTATTTATCCAAGTTTCACCAGACTCTTCATTCCAATATTCAACACTTCCCCCTGGATAAGTTATTTCGTAAGGGCTCATTTCCGCATCTCCTACAAATATAACTTTATAATCTGAAGGGTAGGTATGAAGTAGATCCCATGTCTGAATATGCTCATTATATCTTCTTGCATTGTCTTTCCAAACTGTGTCATATAAACAGTTGTGGAAATAAAAGTATTCCATGTGTTTAAATTCTGTTCTTGCTGCAGAAAATAATTCTTCACAAATTTTTACATGTGCATCCATAGAGCCGCCTACATCAAAAAAAAGTAAGACTTTTATCTTATTTCTTCTTTCAGGCATCATTTTGACGTCTATGTACCCCTTATGTGCAGTTGATTTAATTGTATTATCAAGATCTAGTTCAGTTTCAGCTCCTTCACGAGCAAATCTTCTGAGCCTTCTTAATGCTACCTTAATGTTTCTTGTTCCAAGCTCAACATCCCCATCTAAATTACTAAATTCTCTTTTGTCCCAGACTTTTACAGCTTTTTTATTTCGACTTTCTTTTTGACCTATTCTTATACCCTCAGGGTTATAACCATACGCTCCAAAAGGAGATGTCCCGCCTGTTCCGATCCATTTATTTCCTCCTTGGTGACGTTTTTTTTGCTCTTCAAGTCTTTGCTTAAGTGTTTCCATTAACTTATCCCAACCACCAAGTGACTCTATAAGTTTTTTTTCTTCATCAGTTAAATATTTTTGACCCATTAATCTTAGCCATTCTTCAGGAATTTCTGTCACAGAGTCGTCTTGATTATTTTCTAATCCTTTAAATGAGTGGCCAAAAACTCTATCAAATTTATCCAAGTGTCTTTCGTCCTTAACCAAAGCAGATCTAGATAAATAATAAAAGTCATTTACATTGAATGATTTTATGACCCTTTGATCCATTGCTTCCATCAGCATAAGATATTCTTTTAATGAAACAGGTAGGTTTGCTTGTTTTAAATCGAAAAAAAAGTTAATAAACATTTTCTTAGCCTTTAATAAAGGAATTTATTTACTCTATATTTTCAGACTCTCTTCTAGAAATAAAGGCAAGTCTTTCAAATAAGTGAACATCTTGTTCATTCTTAAGTAATGCCCCATGTAGAGGCGGAATTAATTTTTTTGGATCACTTTCTTTTAATGTTTTAGCATCAATATCATCAGTCATTAAAAGCTTAAGCCAATCGATAAGCTCAGATGTAGATGGCTTCTTTTTGATTCCAGGAACATCTCTTATATCATAGAATATTTTAAAAGCTTCTTTGATTAAATTTTGTTTAATTTCTGGAAAATGAACATTAACAATTTCTTCCATTGTGTCAGCTTCAGGAAATTTAATATAATGAAAGAAACATCTTCTTAAAAAAGCATCAGGAAGTTCTTTTTCATTATTTGATGTAATAATCACTATGGGTCTATTCTTTGCTTTTATTGTTTCTCCAGTTTCGTAAACAAAAAATTCCATTTTATCTAGCTCTAAAAGTAAATCATTTGGAAATTCAATATCAGCCTTATCTATTTCGTCAATTAGGAGAACTGGTCTTTCGCTGCTTTCAAAAGCATTCCACAGTTTACCTTTGCTTATATAGTTTTTAATGTCCTTTACCTTCTCATCTCCAAGTTGAGAGTCTCTAAGTCTAGTTACTGCATCATATTCATATAGCCCTTGTTGAGCTTTTGTGGTTGATTTTATATGCCAGGTAATTATTTCAGCTCCAATTGATTTAGCGACTTCATGCGCCAGCATTGTTTTACCTGTTCCGGGCTCACCCTTGACAATGATTGGTCGTTCTAAAGTAATTGATGCATTTACAGCAACTTTTAAATCTTCAGTAGCTATGTATGTGCTTGTACCTTCAAATTTCATAATTCTAAAAAAATAATTGTGGAAAACATATTATATTTCAAGGATTTATCAATTATAAAAATTTTATTGTTCCATTGACTCATTTAGCTAAAAACATTAAAAGCTCCCAACTATTATTAATTCTAATCTAAGGAGTAATCATGGCCACAAAGCTTCCAAAAAATTATAAGCCCTCAAAATCTGAAAAATTTATGAACGCGAAACAAAAAGAATATTTTCGATTAAAGCTTAAAAACTGGAAGAATGATATCTACCAAGAAAGCCGTGAAACCGTTGAAAACCTTCAAGACTCAATTGCTCCAGCCGATATTTCTGATCGAGCCACTCAAGAATCAGAGAAAACCCTAGAACTTAAATCTAGAGATAGACATAGAAAGTTGATATCAAAAATTGATGCGGCTCTAAACAGAATCGAGAACGGAAGCTATGGATATTGTGAAGTGACTGGTGAACCCATTAATATAGAAAGACTTGATGCTAGACCAGTGACTACCTTAAGTATAGAGGCTCAAGAAATGCACGAAAGAAACGAAAAATTGCATTCAGACGATTAACCTTTATTTTGGACTTATTAACACTCAAAAACTTACATTTTGGTTAAATATTTCGAATTAAGTGTAAAATCATTATATTATTAAAAAATAGAATCACCTGTTGATAAAATTTGATTTATTTAAGAACATTGATTGAACATAATCA
>MDSX01101364.1_pt1 | contig 11679 bp, 20 predicted proteins | sample 811141 | NCBI WGS metagenome assembly MDSX01 (sample SAMN05326642, study PRJNA326480) | marine metagenome | isolation source: seawater | place: Atlantic Ocean: South East | collected 2010
GACATTGACTTCGCGGATGGCGGAGCAGTGTTCACAGTGTCAGCAGGACAATTAGGGGTTGACAACGAGGACGATTGATAGTATATTATTATTAACAGTTAGGCAATGAGGGCAAGACATGGCATACTTTACACACACCGTAGATCCAATAGGTTGTTTTGATGAGAAACAATACGGCAACCCATTTGAATACAGCATCAACGACGATCCACTTAATAATTGCAACGAAGACTGCCTGCACAAGATATGGGTAGGTGATGTTGTGAATGGTCAAGGCTACCGTTACGGCATTGTCAAGAAGACTGTTGCCTACGTAGTGGTAGACGAAGACGAGTTTGGCTTGCCTGTGATAGAGAAGTGGAACATCAAGCGTCATAGAAATTATTCTAAATTAGGGGTTGACAACAGGTTCAACTGGTAGTATAATATATGTATAAGTTAAACAAACAAGAGGGCAATCATGTTTATAGTAACAACACAAACAATTGAAAACTACGGTGCACACTGTGAGAGCGGTAAGTTCGCAGAAGGCCAGAGCTATTGGAAGTTCAAAGGCGGCGACACCTACCTAGTAGAAGACTTGGATCGAGCAGCTGATGCGATGGCATTCGTAGCCGCACTGACTGTAGAGAACGACCTAGGGTTTAAAGAGTTCCCAAATGCGATCATGACAGTCCAAGAATGGGCAGACACATTGCCAGATGATGGTGGTGAGCCGCAGTCGTGCAGAGACTATGCACTAAAGACCTGCAAGCGAGTATCACCTAACAACCAGAAGAAGAGACGTGACTGGAATACAGTCCCAAGAGGCGTGTCACCTTTTTTTGCAATTCCTGCAAATTAGAGGTTGACAACTGATCAATAAGATCGTATAATATAGGTAAGTTAAACAAAAAAGGGCACTACAAAATGGCAACACGTTCAGCAATAGGTTACAAATTACCAACAGGCGAAGTTCGCGGCATCTACTGTCACTGGGATGGCTATGTAGAACACAACGGCGCAATGTTGCAAACACATTACACAGACGCAGCGAAGATCGCTGCTATGGTAGAACTAGGCGACATGAGCACATTGGCAGCAGAGATTGCTGACTGTGTATACTACGGTCGAGACAGAGGCGAAACTGATGTTGCAGCTCAGACCTACAACGATGTAGATGAGTTTGTCACGCACTATGCAGACGGCTGTGATTATGAATACTTGTGGAATGGCAACGAGTGGATTATCACAAACGGCAACTTGGTATTTGATCGAGTAGAAGATCTATTACAATTGGAGGCAGCGTAACATGACACAGAAAACTTTTAGCGTAGCAGGAACATCATCCTACAATGGCGAGACCAAGGTCCGCTTTGCGAACGACTTCGTAAGTCGGATCAAAATTTTAGATAAGAACGGACACACGGACGTGGAACTGATTGAGTTTGGCACTGGCCTAACCAAAGAGAACGTGTGCGCTGCACTATCGCAGCATCCAAAGTTCCAAAGTAACGAGCAGCAGTCGGCAATCGCAGACTACTTAGATCGAAACGTACACTCACAAAGAACCGAAGAGGAAACTCTAGCGTAATATAAATAACTGCCCGCGTGATGGAATGGTAGACATAACAGACTTAAAATCTGTGGCCTTCATGGCGTGGCGGTTCGAGTCCGCCCGCGGGTACCAAACATAGGGTCCTTAGCTCAATTGGTTAGAGCTTTCCGCTCATAACGGAACGGTTCCGAGTTCGAGTCTCGGAGGACCCACCATAGTAACTGCCCTTAGCTCAGCTGGATAGAGCAACTGCCTTCTAAGCAGTAGGTCACAGGTTCGAATCCTGTAGGGCAGGCCAGTTGTTGGAACGGGCGGAGAAGCAGGTTGTGCCCTCGACCTATAAGACTTCTCCGTCCAGCGTAAGAGCAGTAGGTTCAGATCCATGGCCCGTCAGTTTATTATAACATAAATTTTTTGAGATGTCAACCTCTTTTTTACCAAAAACTTAATAAAAGAAATCTGCTAAGTGTTGACAACGCACAAAACTTTCCGCTTGCATTATGTAAAAAAGTATGCTATAAACAAGTATAATTTAAAGCATAGGAGCAATGCATGCAAACAACAAATACACTTACACAAACAGAAAAAGCGTTTATTGTAAATTTTTTAGCAAATACACTTGCAGGACTTACAGATTTAAATGCAGAAAGTCTAGTAGAAGCACTAGCACCTGCAGAAGCTGCATACTTTGCAGACAGTGCGTTTGTGCGCTTGCAGGACGCACAGGAAGTACAGCAACATTTAAATATACTTTACAGTACAGCACAACAGGAGCCTGCACGTTTTACGTTTACAATTGCACAAGCTGCTGCTGCAATTTGTAGTTACGACACAGAGTACAGGGAAACAATAATAGAACAGCTACAGTATGCCTGCACAGAGGACCTGCAGCGTTTTTATCCTGCGTTTGCAAATGCAAATTGTAAACAAACAAATTTTGCTACACTTGTAGAACGCATGTACGACAATTATTAACTAACAAAAACAAGCACTTAGTAGAAAAATGCTAAGTGCTTGTTTTCTAACAAAACTTTTCTCTTGCAATGTGTAGAAAAACGTGCTATAAACAATTATAAACAATGCAGAGGAGCAATGCATGCAAAATACAAAAGAAATTTTTAATTACAATGCAGACGTAGCAGACGCAATAGAAAGTTTTGCAGACTGCATTAAAAATTGTGTTGCAGATAGTGTAGCAGAACGTGCAGACTACGCTGTGCAGGACAGCCTAGACAGCATAGCGTTTTTGTTTAACAACTACGCACAGCACACGTCTGCAGAAAGTTTAGCAGGTGCCGCACTAGACAGTAGCCTAGACACTGTTGTTAGAGAAAATATATACGCTAGTTTAGTAGGATAGGAAAAATTATGCAAATTAAAACATACGCTAAACAACTTACAGAAATTGCAAACGCTGCAGAACTAGATTACAATGCACTAGACAGGTTAACTGTTAAGCTGCAACAGTTGCTAGAAACAGAACCTGCAGACGCTGCAAAATTTGCTATTGTAAATTTTACAAATAACACAACAGAGTTCTATACAGATTTTACAACTGCAAGCAATGCGATTTCCGCTTACAACTGTAGAGCAGACAATGTGTTTGTTGCTAGTGCAATAGATAACGCACTAGAAAAACTTTAAAAAAATGCACATTAGGGGTTGACAAGCTGCTCCTAATGTGCTACATTAATATTATAAGTTAAGCAAGAGGGCAAACAAATGCAGAAACTTTTAGTACACTTTGTCAACCGCGGATATGGCACAGACGACGGCCACCACAGTGTGGAGCTGCTAGGACAATCAATCTGTGAGTTCAGCGGCAAGCCAGTAGCAGAGATCCGCAGCCCGTTTGGCCTAGGTGGCACATTGGTTGCAGAGTATTCGACACACGCAGGAGTTGGTGGTTGGGTCTGCGATTTAGATTAACTTTTGGCAAATAAGAGGTTGACAATCAAGTCAACTGACTGTATACTGTAAGTATAACAATTGATAGAGAGGGCAAACTATGTCAACAGATTTAAGAAACGTTCCGGACTGTGTAGCACAGAACGAATTGTCTCAGACACGCTTCTGGGGCGGCAAGGACAGAATGACTTGCATACAGATAACTCAGCGCAAGGCCAAAGAAGAGAAGGCCGGAATAGCCGCTGACTTCTTCAACCATATACAGTTGACACGTCATCAGGCTCGTATGTTAGCAACAGAGTTGATGTTGTTTGCAGAAGAACGTGAAGTAGAAGATATGGAAGGGGGCCTATAATGGCACATACATTTTTTGAAAACAACTCGAACTATATCGTAAGAGAGACTCGCGAAGTAGATCAGTTCACTGTAGAGATTGGCTTTGCACCAGATGACACGCAGCTAGATCTCTTGTTCGATACTGATGCTGATTACTATCCGGAGCTGATTGAGAACCTAGAGTCAGGCTTTTGGCAACACATGATTTGTCGTGTCCAAGCCAAATACGACGGCACTGTTATGGGTGAAGACTACCTAGGATCGTGTGTAGCAGAAGACGGTGCAGACTTTCAAGAACAATCACCTGACCTAATCGCTGATATGATCGAGACTGCTTTAGAAGAAGCACGTAAAGGCATAGCAGAATTAAAGGCAAAATTAATTGCAGATTTTGGATAAAAAAAGGTTGACATCTGAATCAAATGAATGTATAATATATTATATTACAATAAAGCAGAGGGCAATTTAATGAACACAGAATATGCAGTATGGGTAGGAGGTACAGAGATAGGCGTATACGCTAGCATGTCACAAGCACGAGAAGTTTCAGATGAATGGCGTGATGATGGTTATACGGATGTCCAGATAGAAGCACTTCCTAAACCCACAAAACAAACCAGAGATTAATGGTAAAAAAAGGTTGACAATAGAATCAACTGGTAGTATAATATAACTATATTAACAACATAAGAGGGCACTATGAAAAATATAAATTACGATATGTTCACAACTAAAGGCAACTACATGGTCCACAGGATCGTAGAAGCAGGTCGCAACCTAAGAATGTGTGATCCGGACGAGCAGGTATGGGAATGGGCACAGCGTGAACTCCGCAAGTTGGCCACCAACGATGAGTTTGGTGAAGCAACTGACACAGCCGTTCGTGAAGTTGTATACACAAAATTAGGGCTTGATATCTACTAATTTAGGGGTTGACAACATCCCCTAATTGTTGTATAATACTATTATAAATTAAACACATGAGGGCAACACATGCAATTTTTTGAAGCAACGAAAGAAGAGAAGATACTGTCAGACCTAGGTCGCGAGATGATGAACTTCTCAGAGAAAGCACACATGGCAGGATTGAAAGACCCTGTGATCCGTGTGTACAACGAACTGAGCCACGTAGGTCATATGCTTACAGCATTTGGCGCACCGTTTGGCACAACTTCTAAGAGCTTTACAGCAGCAGACTTGAAATTGATCAATGACTTTAAAACTAAGGGCGGCGAGGCTGCTGTAGAATTAAATGTTGGAAAACAATTATTAATTGCTTGACACAAGCACACTGTTGTAGTATACTATACGTAAGACTTAAAAACAAACATAGCAAAGGGCATTGCAAATGAATATTGAAATTAAAAATGGTACGTACAAAATACGCGGTAAAGATGTTAATCTAGCTGGAATGGTATTTCCGCTAATAGAAGAATTCAAAGTGGGCGCCAAGGGCGGCTACGTAACAGTAGATGGTCGTGCAGTAAACGGCTTTCCAGATCGTGCAATTAAGATTGCATGTGATAGTGCAAATGCATACGTGGACGCCAAGGGTGCCGCAACTGCAGAACGCACAGAAACAGACGAGGAGACAATTGATCGTTTACGTGAACGGTTTGACATGTTAGAAGATATGACTCGCGCTACCAAGAAAGGTGATGTGCGAGCAATGATCGTTAGTGGCCCTCCAGGTGTTGGTAAGTCACATGGCGTTGAAAAAGTACTGGGCAAGCACGACCTAATCGCTACACTAAGCGAACGAGCTCCCAAGTATGAAGTAGTTAAAGGTGCTATGTCAGCAATTGGTTTGTACTGCAAACTGTTTAAGATGGCAGACAAAGACAATGTCATCGTATTTGATGATTGCGACAGCATCTTCAGCGACGAGCTAAGCCTTAACATTCTAAAGGCTGCTCTTGACTCTAAGAAGCGCAGAATGATACACTGGAATACAGACTCATTCAAATTGCGCAATGAAGGTGTGCCGGATCAATTTGAATTCAAAGGATCTGCAATCTTTATCACAAACATCAAGTTTGACAACGTTAAGTCAGCTAAGATGCGTGATCACCTTACAGCCTTAGAGTCACGCTGTCATTATATTGATCTAGCAATTGATACGGATCGTGAGAAGCTATTGCGTATCAAACAAATTACCAATGATGGTATGCTAGATGAATACAAACTGTCATCAGAAGTCGTACAAGATATTATAGACTTCGTTGACATCAATAAGAAGCGACTACGTGAACTGTCATTGCGTACAGTACTAAAGGTCGCCGACTTGGCCAAAGCATTTCCTACAAAGTGGGAAGCAATGGCTGAAAACACTGTGATGAAGCGTTAGTGCCCTCTATACGCATGCCACAGTGTTAGTGCTGCAACATGCAGCACGGTGCAGCAGTCTACAGCGTCCCTCACGCTCTGCTGCATACATAGCTCGCTCAATGTGCCCTCGTTGAGCTAGAGCGTTTCAGAGTCCGGCTAGTGTGCCCTCGCTAGTCGGACTTTTCTTTGATAAAATTAATTTGATATTTTGGTAATAAAAAGGTTGACAACCCCACCAAACGACTGTATACTGTAAGTACATTAAATAAAAAAGAGGGCTACAATATGTTAACATTTACAGCAAACACTACACAACCTAAGACACTTAACGATTACACTGTTGAGGACATTCAAGACATCATCCGCGAAGCTAAGAGCGAAGCACGTTTTGCCGCTGAAGAATACATCAACGCATATGGCGAACATGCTTACTGTGGCTTTGCTTGGGTTAACATCTGGGACATCAAAGGCAACACCAAATTGGGCAAGCGTATGAAACTTGCAGGCTTAGACAAAGACTACACGGGAGCATACAGCATATGGAACCCAAGTGGACTAGGCACACAATGCATGAGCACCAAAGAAGCAGGTGCAAGAGCAGCCGCTGAAGTGTTCAAAGCATACGGCTTCAAATGTTCAGCAGGTAGCAGAGCTGATTAATTTGGTAATAAAAAGGTTGACAGTATGCGCCACAGAGCGTATACTGTTAGTATAAGTTATTTTAACAACGCAGAGGGCACTATGAAAAATCTACAGCACTACATCGACAATCGCAATCAATGGAACAGCTTCTTCCCCAATAGCAAAACTATTACTTTCCCACTAGATCAAAAGACTGTTAACGACTTGGCACGTAGCCTCGACGGTGACTTGAGTCCAGAGAACCTACACTGTGATGGTGAGATTAGCCGCACAGAAGCACAGCGCAAATACGACTACTACGGTAGAGTAATCAAAGAGCTTGAGAACTATTGCTTGAACAATTGGCTAACAACCCCAATCGTAGAGGAGTACTACTAATGATTGATGTACTTGAAATGATCAAAGATCTAGAGTCAGTGAAAGCTGACCCTAGCTCAATTGACAGTGTAATACTACAGTACCGTCTGTATGCAGAGCTGTTAGAAGCAGAGATGAATCAGATAGCTGAACAAGATGCGAACCAACACCGTTGGGACTTTGAATAGTTTGGTAATAAAAAGGTTGACAGTGTACGCCAAAGAGCGTATACTGTAAGTACATTAATTAATAACACAGAGGGCATACACAATGAATACAGTACTAACAGCAGTAAAAGCAATCCACAAAGCAAACAGAGACGAGCTAGAGCAGATCATTGCAGCAGTCAAGCTGCAACAAACGTTCCTTGCAAAGCAGTCAGCTAGAACGTTTTCAGTAGGTGATGCTGTACAGTTTACAGGACGTGCAGGACGCACTGTGATAGGCACAGTACAGAAGGTTAATCCTAAGACTATTGTAGTAGACTCACCTACACAGGGACGTTGGAAAGTAACAGCTAGCATGCTACGCTCACTAGAGGGTGCATAGCTAGCAGCTATAGCGCACTAGGACGCTGTTGAGTTACGTAGGGTAACAGACTATCTTAGCATACACGTAGAGAATGGGGAAGGGGAGAGTAGAAATACTTTCCTTTTTTCTTGACCAGGGGAGACTAATAAAATAAAAAAAATTTTCGGGGGGTGGGGAGACTATACAAATTATATGTTGCAAAACTGCAACAGCGCCTAACGAATTCTAATTCCTTCTTTTTAAAAATGCCATGGTTAAAAATCACCACCTTGAAACTGTAAGTACTTGACCCTAATTTTTTGCGCGACTATTTTTTTAAGATCCTAAAACCCATTTCGGGTAGCTAACAGCTACAATCTCTCTTCAGCATCCCAGGCACATGAAACACTGCCATCAACAAGTACATCACAGTCATGTCTTTAAGCAACTGTGGCTCTAGTGTACATATGCTAGTAGGTTGTAGTTCAGTGTATACTGCTAACACTAGGAACACAGGTGTTGCACACAGTTGTAATATTCGTATTATTGTTTTCATGTATGTATTTACGCTACACAGTAAACTTTAGAAAATTACGCTAGAGCGTAAAGCGATAGCGTGTATGAGCTTGCTCGTACTTATAAGTGTTCGATCCGAGTAAGGTACACACACTGTTGCTAATAAGTATATGCATGTACAAGCTACAACTAGAGTTTAACACAATTACGAACTACACGGCTATTGATGCACTAGTGTTTGCACTGTCAATAGAGTTATACACACAATTGCGTATATCGTGTACACAACCTGAATATGATTGTTTAGAGTTTGAATCAGAAGCTCACTGTGTGCTTGCTCAGTTAAAACTGTCAAATAGCTCTAGGTATATGATTCACCGTTTGTAAATAAGACTCATCAATTTGTTAACCTTGTGTTACGGTGTATTGCATAGTGTTGCAATGTGTCTGTCGCAATGGTTGACTAGTTTCTTTTCGTAAGCAGTGGATATGTATATTGGTACTGTGTTGTTATAAAGTGCGCAGTTTAAGACTATAAAAATCTGCGTTAAACGCTTCGCGCTGTAGGGAATCTAGCGTCCGCCCTGTCGGGCTTGTTTGGAAGTAGTTGGATTAAAGTGCTGAAAGATCTTTAACTATGATTGAACCATTCATTGCTCCGTGACTCTGACATTGATACTTGTATGTACCATTGCCGCCTTCGGGGATTCTCCAATACAATGTTCCGCTTGACTTTCCTTGCGCACCCGAGTTTGTACTTACCGTACCACTTGTTGATACATGTACTAGGTTAGTAGTAAGATTTGTGCCACCTGCGTTTTGTATTAAGAATGGGTGTCCTGTTGCTTGAGCAAGGTCAAATGCTATTGTGGTTCCTGAGATTGAATATATAGTTGGGTTAGCACCTGTGTAATGACTGTCAAACGTATATGAACTAGCACCATTGTTGTTTACTCTAAGCATTGCTATAGCAGGTTCGTATATTTGATCTATTCTTAAACCAGCTGTTACAGCATCTCCTAGTTCATCAAAGTCACTGGCTCCACCACTTGCTGAGCTTGCAATGGTTACAGTATTGCCACTTGTGGTTAGTGTAATTCCTGTGCTGGCTGCTATTGTTAGTGTATCAGTACTTGAGTCAGCTGTGACATTGGTTTGTCCTGCAACAGCAACAGTACTAAATGAGTTCTCGTTTGCTTCTCCTGCTGATTGTGCTACCCAGTCAAAATCTGATCCTGTCCAACTTAATACTTCATTTGATGATGCTGTGCTTGTATTAAGATGTAGACTAACATTTGAGTCACCGTAATCGCCTCCACCACTGGTTACTGTTGTGAATGTAAAAGCACCTGAGCCATCTGTTGTTAAAACTTGTCCGACTGTGCCGTCCGCAATACTTAGGTCGGTCAACACGGCTGGTATGCTAGTATCACCTGCTAGTGCTGTAGTATTACTTGTGCCTAACTGTAGACTGTCAGTGATACCGTATCCTGCTAGTGTAGTTGGTGTGCCGGTTAAACTTGCAAATGTTTGTGCAGGCACTGTGGTTAGATATGAGCTCAAGTCAGGTGGAGTATAACGGAAAACACCAGTAGTATCATCATATCCTATAGCACCATCTCCGCTGGCTGCTAATTCATTACCAATACTTAAACTTGCTAGTGTGAGTGTAGTAGGAGTATTGCTTAAATTACCGTAGTCTAAGAAGTACGCACTATCAAATCCATCCAATGTATCAGCATCAGTTCCGCCGCCACCGCTTGTAGCATCTGCACCTGGTGCCCAATTTGTACCATTCCATTTAAGTACATTACCTGTACTAGGAGCACTACTAGTTGTATCAACATCGTTTAAAAAGTCAATACTAAATGCACTCATATTAATTGTTACATTATCTGAATCAGTAGCAATAGCAGTTGCTATATTAGTGCCACCTAAAATATTTAGAGTATCTGTAGTTGTGTTAGCTGTGGTTGATCCGTCATCACTTGTTATTGTAGCAAATAGATTCTGTGTTGATCCTGTTGCAGGTGCGTCTTCAAATGTAAAAGCGCCTGCGCCGTCTGTGGTTAAAATTTGTGTTGCAGTACCGTCAGTGATTCCTAGGTCAGTTAGAGCAGCAGGTATTAAATTTGTTGTATCTGTTAGGTTAGATAAGTCTGCAGGTATTTCTGATTGATCAGCAAGTTGTATCCAATTGCCTGCATGTGCATAGTATGCTTTACCTGTTCCGTGTACATGTGCGAACATTCCATGGTTATCAGCTGCTGCTGGCAAACTAGCAAGATCAGCGTATGCTATCCATTCTATATCGTCGTTTGTTATTCCAGCGCCGCCTACTTCTGATTTAAGTGCAAGCTCTACCCACACGCCTGCATGAGCATAGTACGCTCCACCTGTACCGTGTACGTGTGCGAACATTCCGTGATTGTCTGAAGCACTCGGTAAACTCTCAAGGTCAGCATATGCTATCCAATTTATATCGTCATTGGTATATGTTTTTGAGTCTACGTAATTTTTAGAAGCAAGTACTTTACTAACTTCTGCATCTGTAAATACACGAAGTGTTTGGTTAGTGTTATCATAAAATATCTCGCCAACCTGATTTGATCCAGCTTGTAGTATATTTGATGCCGTCGGGCGGAGTCTTATTGATCTTACTTGTTCTGTCATAATTGCTTCCTATTTTACATATTTATTCGAAAAAACAGGAATTGCTCTACTAAACCTGAGTGCAAATAATGTGCCTTGTTTTGAGTCTTCTACATCTACATAGATATCACATCGACAGTATTTGTCCTCTGGGAATATTTGACTTTTGCTTCTTGTGTATACAAGTTCATAACCTGGAGAGTTACACTGTTTAAATAGTGCTTCACCTAGTTCACGCCTAACCCATATGTGTTCCATATTACTACGAGCATGTGTCCATTTGTATTCGCATTGTCCTAAGAAATAGCGCATTACACCTTAATCGATATTATTAATAAATTGTTTTAGTAGTGTACTATTAGTTTCTGCTTTAACTTTAGGCACGTTATCTCCTTCAGCTGGATTATCACTCTGTGTACTTTGTGAGTTAGTACGTTTAAGTGCAGATGTAATTGAGTTGCTACTACTATTGTTACTATAGTTTGAACCATCATCGTCATCTTCGTCACAGTCTATAATACGTAGTGTGTTAATGTCAAAGCCTAGATCGATCTTTTGTCCTACGCCACTACTGTTACGTGTTTTCATAAGCTGGATCTGATAGCGTCCGCGCTCTTTCATTGCCCTACTTGTAAAGATACCAAACACGTTATCCGCAGTCTGGATCTTACTAAGTCCACCTGATATGTGCGAGTGATCAAATTCAATTTCTTCAACAGCACCACGATTCAACTGTGCCGCTGTAACAAACACTGTCTGTAATTCCATTGCTAAGTTACGTAGTTCTTCACTTACATATTTGTCTTTGATGTACAAGTTCTCTGCACTTACCTTTGTGCTTGCTGGCATCAACAAGTCCAAGTAGTCAATCAGTAGTACGTCTACCTTCTTGC
>MDSX01004434.1_pt1 | contig 11675 bp, 12 predicted proteins | sample 811141 | NCBI WGS metagenome assembly MDSX01 (sample SAMN05326642, study PRJNA326480) | marine metagenome | isolation source: seawater | place: Atlantic Ocean: South East | collected 2010
GTATAATGCAAAGCCCTTTTGCGGGTATCGTATAATGGCTTATTACCTCAGCCTTCCAAGCTGATGATGTCGGTTCGATTCCGACTACCCGCTCCAATTTTTTTAAGGTGTTTCTATGTTCGATATCAATCTATTTAACTTTGCTCAATTTGCTGATCAAGGACTTTCTTTGTGGGGTACTCTTTTATTAACTAGCCTAAGTGCTAAAACAAGGATGTATGGATTTTTGGTATTTATCTTAGTCAATATCCCTGGAATATATTTATTGGTTGTGACTGAATTGTGGTGGATATTAGCCGTAACACCTTTGTGGCTGTTTCTTAATTTTAGGGGTCTATTAAATAACTATAAAGAGAGCAGGGCATAAGCAAGTTACATAATTTGCTTCCACAATTCTATCTCTTCAATTCTTAGATAACTATTTATCTCTTTAACTTTTCCCATGGTCTCATGTTCTTGTGGACTGTAATGATGTCCAGGATAAAGAATAGTATCATCGGGTAGGGAAGATAATTTTCTTAGACTATGAAACATATCTTCGGAGTTTGAGCCGGGTAAGTCCACCCTCCCACAACCCTGAACAAACAAAGTGTCACCTGATACAAGGTTATTATTAACTTTAAAACATTGTGAACCAGGAGTATGACCAGGAGTATGAAGAAATTCAATATCATTTTCTCCAATAGCTAGATGATCTCCAGAGTCCACAATATTCATATCAATATCTGAAATGCCAGTTACTTTCTTCAAACCCTCTGCCTCATGCTTATTAACAAAGATTTTTACAGGTTCTTTCTCAAGAATTTCTGCTATTCCTTCTATAGAATGACCTCCCATTCCCCCACCGCAATGATCAGGATGGTAGTGAGTTACAAGAACTGAAGAGAGTTTGAGATCTCTTTTTTGAATATGCTCCAAGAGGGCATCTATGTCCCAGGCAGGATCTATTATTGAAACTTCTCTGGTACTTTTAGAGCCAATCAAATATACAAAATTTTCCATAGGACCAACCAGAATTTGCTCTAAATATAAATCATCATTATTCATCATCAAACTCCTTGTTTAAATGTTTCTTCGAGTGTTCTTTTGTCTTCTTTATACTTTATTCCTGCCAAGTAATAGCATGGAATAGAAATAATACTAATTATTGAAAAAATCACCAGCATCATTGTATAAGGCTCAGCATAACCTGAAGATCTAAGTAAATCAGCACAAAATCCTCCACCCAATGATCCTATGGTCAATCCAATTAAGTTAAGAGTTAAAATATAAAAAGCCACTACTGTTGCTTTGATATGTTCAGGTACAAGTTCTTGTACTGTTGAGAAGGTAGGACCAAAGAAACAGCCTAATTGGAAATATCCTATCACTATACCTGTCCAAAAAATTAAGGTTCCCGGTTCTACAAATCTATAAAAGATGCCTATAGGCAGAGTTAAGAGCGCAAGCCAGAAAAGAAACATAGGCCTCCCTTGACTGGTATTTTCCTGCCACCAATCACTAAGTATTCCACCTATTAAGTTACCTGCTAAGCCTGCAAAGACCCCAATCCATCCAACAAGTTGAGCAATTTCAGATCTCTCAAATCCTCTTTCTTGAACTAACCAGAGCTGTTCAAAACCTGAAGCCCCGAGAACTATATGGTAGAACACACCCGCCATGATGGTAAACCTGAGGGCAGAAGAAGCTTTGAGTGCTTTTATAAGTGTTTGTACTATATTTGCTGTACTCTCTTTTGATAACGTAGGTTTTTCATCATTAGAATCTGCACTCTTTCTATCTCTATCCTTAAACAAGAGTGCACAAAGTCCCATAATAAGACCCAATACGCCTAAAAGATAAAAACAATTCCTCCATCCCAAAGATTCCCCTAGATACCCAGCTATTAAAAGGCTTACTCCTACACCAATCGGTACGCCCATATAGTAAAAACCTGCAGCAAATCCCATTTTTTTAGATGGAAAAGAATCAGATAATAGAGACATTGATGTAGGGGTAAGAATTGATTCACCTATACCAATAAACATTCTAGGAAGTGCCATTGAAACGAAACCCTTAGCGGCTCCAGTTAAGGCTGTAAATACACTCCATAACACAACACCAAAGGCTATTAGTTTAGGACGATTTACCATATCCGCCAGAACTCCCATAAAAAGGCCAGCAATCGAGTAGAAGACTATAAAAGGTACGGTAGTTAAGAATCCATACTGAGTATCCGTTAGACCGAGATCTGGGACAATAAAATTAGCAAAACTCGCGATAAGTTGTCGATCTACAAAGTTAAGTAGATTAAGAAGGGTAAGAAAAAATAAAAGCCTATATGCGTTCAAAACAACTCCTTTGATTAAATAATAACATAACGTCAAGGACAAAAGTTTATTTGAAATTTTATTAATATTGGTGTTATAGTTAAGTAACACACCGGAGCATTGTAATGGGGAAAAAAAGAAATTGGTCCAATAACGAAATGAGGTCTTTGACAAGAGGAGAGGCTATGCACTATTACTCTACTGGACAACATTATTATACAGACAGAGATTGGTATATTTGGTTCTTAGGTAATGCAACTCGATATTCTATATTTCAAACCTTTCTATGGAAGTATGGAAACGGAGAGATGGTGAGTTATACAGATCTAACAAGGACAGAAAAGATTGGCTCTCAAAGATTAAAAATAGATTCAATCAAGGCTACAATCAGAGAAGGTTTAAGCTTAGGATATATCGAAGCTTTTAAATCAGAAAAAGATAAAAGAGTAACCATGTACTCTTTTGATCAATCTATATTACAAGAAGTAACTGATTATTGTTTTATGATGAGAAGAAATCGTATGTGGGAATCTGCTTCCTTCATTAGTCAGTACTCTACAGAAACAACAAATAAAGAATTAGCTACAGCTGGATTAAAAAAAGATTGGCTTGACTCAATCAGTAAATTTATTTCATTGTTTGCAATTACTGCCAAGAATGCTTTTGGAGAGGATCAACTTCCCAATGTTGTACCTTTAAAAGAAGTAGATAAAAAAGGGTAAGTTAATAGTTGTATCTTTTAGTCTCTTTTCTAGTTGAAGAAAAAGAGGATTAATATAAATTATTTCTATACACGGACGTAGATAGAGAGTGAACTTATTTATATTTCACCCATCCCTTCCCAGGATATTGATCTTAGAGTCTAAGTTCACTTCTCTATTTATAAATCTTCGTTAAACATCGCAGTTCTCCCACCATCAACAACAATATCCTGGCATGTAACAAAACTGCCTGCCTCGCTCGCTAAATAAAGAGCTGCTTCAGCAATATCTGAAGCATGACCAGATCTTTTTAAAGGCACTGCATTAGCAAGATTACCCTCAAGTTTTTTTAACTTTCTATTATTCTCTTCTTCAGACAGAGTATTAGATACTCCAGATCCTCCCCAAAATATAGGCGTAGCTATAGCTCCAGGAGAGATAGCATTTACCCTTATATTATCTTTTCCGAGTTCAACACCAGACATCTTTGTATAGTGAGTAACACCAGCTTTAAGAGCTGCATAGAGAGGGTCACCTTGTCTGTATCTTATACCAGCAATACTGGAGTTATTGATAATACAACCACCCCCATTTTCTCGCATCGGTTTGATGGCATATTTTGTACCAAGAATAACGCTTGCTAAAAGTAAGTGCACACCGTAATCAATATCTTTTTGAGTTACATTTTCTAACCCTGCACCAACTGGTCCACCTGCATTATTAAAAAGAATATCTATTTTACCAAATGAGTTAGTAGTAAAAGAAATAGCTTTCTCTATGTCCTCTTCCTTGGTTATATCTGACAAGCAATAAAAAGCATTTTCTCCAAGTTCTCCAGCTAGTCTAGTTCCTTTTTCTTCTGATCTCCCTGAGATAACTACCTTTGCACCTTCTTTAATAAAAAGTCTTGCAGTTTCTGCTCCAATTCCACTAGTTCCTCCAGTGATTAATGCTATCTTGTCTTGTAATTTTCCCATATCAGTTATCTCCTTTTAAGCATTCGTAGGTCTTATTGATTAGTTCTAAAGATCTACCATCTGCTGCAAAATTATTTTTCATATTATTCATCACATAAGAGATACCAATCTTATTTACGGGATCTCCGAACCCGCAAGATCCACCCCAACCGGAATGTCCAAATGATGTTTCTTGTGGTCCGTATATCACTTTATGCATATTCATAATAAAACCTGATCCCCATCGAGTCACAACATCTAGTACAAGATCTCTATTCGTAATCCTTTCTTCTGTCATAGTTTTAATAGTTGTGTCATTCAATATTTTTATTGATTCTTGATCGGTTACTACAAGGCTATAAAGTTTTGCTATAGCGGAAGCACATCCTTGACCATTAGCTGAGGGAATTTCTGCAGCTCTCCATTCTCTTGTATTTTGATGTTTTAAGAGATTAGGACCTCTGCCAGAAGCTATTTGAGCATCATTAGGATGATTATTTGATTCATTATTTTCTTTAGGAAAGGGAATCATTTCTGCAACTCTATCTTCTTCTGCTTCAGGTAATCCTATATAAAAATCAATTTCATTGGGATTTCCTATCTCATCTCTAAAATAATTTCCTAACGTTTTTCCAGTAATCCTGATTATTAATTCTGAAGTTAACCATCCATAAGTCATAGAATGATATCCAGAGGCAGTGCCTGGTTCCCAAATGGGAGTCATTTGCGCAAGTTCACTGGCCATAGTTTTTTGATCGTAATAATCACTCACTTCATTTGTATTTGAACCACAAATTCCTGCTTGATGCGATAGTAGCATTCCTACTGTGATATCTTCTTTACCATTGCACCCAAATTCTGGCCAATATTTTGATACTTTTTCTTCATAATCTAACAAACCCCTTTCAAAGGCATAAGCAATCGTAATAGCCGCGACTCCTTTTGTGGTAGACCAGACTGTTGCTAAGGTATTTTGTTGCCAGCTATTTATTTTGTCTTTGTCTGAGAATCCACCCCAAATATCGATTATAGGATTTCCATCCTTATATACTGCAAAAGAAGATCCAACCTCTCTGTCAGTTTTATGCAACTCCAAAAATAATTCTTTTACAGCTAAATACTTATCCTCGCATACTCCTTCTATAGTCATATATCTCCTTGAAATAATAAAATTTATATAATAAAAACAATAATTTAAATTAATTAATTAATATTGAATATATCTTTCAAATATTTAGTTTCTATCTGTATATTTGAAATTATCATAAATCCATATTTATTAATTTCAATCCCATTCTTTGTTAATTTTACTTCTGAAGATATCACTTCATTATCATCATAATTAAAGAATCTTTTTATTGCATGTTGTGAGGGCCCTAAGTTAAATATACAAAGAGTTTTTGAATCCTTGCACTCCCTTAAAAAGACTAGGATATTGTTTTTATCGCTTAAAAACATTTGATTTCCTTCTGTTAAGGCAGAATCTAATTTCCTATAAGCAATAAATTTCTTATAAAAATTTAAAACAGAATTAGGTTCTTTTTCTTGTATAGAAACAGATTTACTTTTTTGTTTATCTTTAACTGGTAACCATGGGATAACATCACTAAATCCTGCATTATTAAGTTTATGATTCCATGTCATTGGCGTTCTACAGCCATCCCGACCTTTATTTTTAGGCCAAAAACGTATACCTGGAGGATCCGTTATTTCTTCATATAACAGTTCTGTTTCTGTCTGACCAAGTTCTTCTCCTTGATAAATACAAGGAGTACCTTTTAAAGACAAGAGCAGAGCACAAGTTAGTTTTGCAAAACTCTCTGTTTCATCTTTACACCATCTTGTAACATGCCGAGTTACATCATGATTAGAAAAGCTCCAACAAGGCCAACTTTCCTCTCCTTCTTGGAAGAATTGTTCTAATGTACTTCTTATAAATAATGAAGAGAACTCTTTACCTAGAAGTTCAAAGCTATAGGCCATATGAAGTCTTGAATTTCGCGTATAACTCTTCATAATTTCTACAGCTCTATGGGAATCCCCAATTTCTCCTACTAAAGTCTTCTCAGGATAAACATCTAATAACTCTCTCAATTTATTTAAAAAAATTAAATTCTCATCTTGATTGATAGCAAATATTTGATTTTGCATATAGTAGGGATTAACTGGAGGTCTGCTAAATGTAATTGGACTTTTAGGGTTATCTCTTAGCTTTTTATCATGAAAATAATAGTTAACAGTATCCAATCGAAAACCATCAACTCCTTTATCTAACCAGAACTTGACTACACTTAACAAGAAATTCTGAACTTCTTCATTATGAAAATTAAAATCTGGTTGGCTAGGTAAAAAATTATGAAAATAATATTGACCTCTTTGAGGCTCCCATTCCCAAGCAGAACCCCCAAAAACTGATAACCAGTTATTAGGAGGAGATCCATCTTCCTTTGGATCTGCCCAGACATACCAGTCAGACCTATTAGAATTCTTGCTGCTTTTACTATCTATAAAGGCTTCATGCTGATCAGAGCTATGCGATAAAACCTGATCAATAATAATTTTAATATTATTTTTATGTGCGATTGATATAAGGTCATCAAATTCTTTTATAGTTCCAAACATAGGATCTATAGAGGTGTAATTACTGACGTCATAACCCATATCTTTCATTGGGGAAGTAAAAAAAGGTGACAGCCAGATGGCCTCTATTCCAAGATTAGATAAATAATCTATCTTTTGAATGACTCCGTTCAGGTCCCCAATACCATTACCGGAGGTGTCTAAATATGATCTAGGATATATTTGGTAGATAACAGCTTTTTTCCACCAATCATTCATTTATTGTTTTTTCTTAACCAATTAATCAATTTATCTTCAAAAGGTTGGATGACCTTATAACTTTTCATATCTTCATCTAGATTTTGTATGGCCTTGATAAGATCAACTACTAATTCTTTATTACCTAAGATGGAAATAATTGAATCAACATGAACTCTCACGGTGAATAGAATAGATCGTGATTTATGCAACCTCCTAATAGTCTGTCTCTCAACTCTCAAGAATAACTCCTCAGGTTTTGTGTTGCTTATCTCAACAAGAGATTTACTTCCTATTGGTTGAAAAAGTTCAGGGCTATCGAAGATAGACCAGTTAAATCTTTCAAAGATCTTTTCATCTGGTAGGTTTTTAAATATGTTATTCACCCTCGAATCTATTTTTTCTAAATAACCTGGTACTTCTTTATGGATATCTGAAAGTGATTGTCTAAATTTTTCTTTTAATGACCATCTTGTAGGTGCGCACAATGAAGCTGCTTCAAGAAAATATTCTTCTGTCTCTTTAGGCTTCATGATGACTAGATCTTCTTGCACCAAGAGAGAGGCTAATTCTAAGGGGTTTTTAAAATTCTTAAATTCATAGATTTCTTGGTTGCTTCTAACTTCAATACAATCTTTGTTTATTTTATAAAGGTCGGAATGAAAATTTTTTAAATGATCAATTAAAGTATCAAGAACTTCCTTCTGTATGTCGATTGAATCGGGAGGTGCTATTAAGACTTGATCTCTGTTAGTTTTGTATAACCCTTTCTTTTGGGAGATCTCTTGTGAGAAAAGTTTATCAATCTCTAACCAAGAAAATTCTTCTATTGGCTTAAGTCCTATATCTACTCCACCTTTTCCATCTTTATAGGGGTGGTGGGTAGGAAAATCCAAGTTAGTTTAATCCTCTTTTTTTAAGTAAAGGTTCAATTTCTGGTTCTTTGCCTCTAAATCTAACGTATTGAGTCATAAGGTCATCAGTATTACCTGCAGAATATACATACTTTTTCAGTTTGTCAGCCGTCTCCTTATCAAACAGTCCTTTATCTTTAAAGGCTTCGAAAGCATCAGCTTCTAAGACCTCTGTCCATAAGTAACTGTAATAACCCGAAGAGTACCCACCTGCAAAGATATGTCCAAAATATGTACTTCTGTATCTTGTTTCAATTTCTGGGATCAGGCCAAGTTCTTTTAAAGTATCATCTTCAAACTTATCTATATCTTGAATTGCTCCTTGATCTGAATGGTAAGCCATATCTAGATGAGCAGCCGCAACATATTCAGTTGTTGCAAAGCCTTCGTTAAAAGTTCCAGCTGCAGAAATCTTACTTAATAACTCTTCTGGAATAGTTTCACCAGTTAGATAGTGCTTAGCAAAAGTTTTGATAACTTCAGGTTCTCTTGCCCAGTTTTCCATCATTTGAGAAGGAAATTCTACGTAATCTCTTGTTACTGAGGTTCCTGAAAGGCTTGGATATTGAGCATCTGAGAGTAAACCATGTAAACCATGTCCAAATTCATGAAATAAGGTCTCCACTTGTTCAAATGACAGTAATGACACTCCATCTGCATTTTCAGGAGGAAAGTTACATACATTTATAACTATAGGTATTATCTCACCATCAAATTTACTCTGACTTCTGAAAGTATTCATCCAAGCACCACCACCTTTATTTGGTCTTAGAGTAAAGTCTGTATAAAAGATTCCTATAACTTTTTTATTTGAATCCTCAACAATAAAAGATCTTATATTTTCTCTGTATTTCGGTAATTCATTCGTTTCAGTAAAAGTTATATCAAAAAGTTTTTGAGCTACATCAAAGGCTCCTGCTAACACCTTCTCCTCACTAAAGTAAGGTTTTACTTCCTCTTCTTTAAAGTCAAACTTCTCTTGTCTTAATTTTTCGGAGTAATACCACCAGTCCCAAGCTGCTAGTTTAAAATTTCCTCCTTCATAAGAGATTAATTGTTGCATTGCTTCAACTTCGCCCTTAGCTTTTTCTATACCAGGATTCCATATTGTCTGAAGAAGTTTGTTAACATTTTCAGGCGTTTTCGCCATAGTGTTATCTAGTACATAATCAGAATGGCTATCAAATCCCATCATCGCAGCCTTTTCTTTCCTCAAAGAAATCATTTCAGCAATTATTGTCTTGTTATCATAATCATTGTCATTATCTCCTCTTTGGATATAAGAGTTATAAAGTTCTTCTCTGAGATCTCTCTGAGTTGAGTAAGTTAAGAAAGGGTACATGCTCACACGAGTGGGTTTAAAAACCCATTTTCCATTATGACCTTCAGAGTCAGCTAAGAGAGCGGCTTGCCTTATTTCTTCTTGCGGGAGACCATCAAGATCTTCCTCATTCTCAATGACCATACTGTATGAATTTGTTTCTTTTAATACGTTTTGATCAAACTGCACTGATAAAGATGATAGGGAACTGTTTATTTGAGTTAATCTTGTCATAGATTCATCATCTAAGTTTGAACCGGACCTTATAAATCTTTTATAAGTTTCCTCTAGCAATCTATTTTGCTCAGTAGTCAAATCAAGTGAATCTTTTTTGTTAAATAAAACTTCAACTCTTTTAAAGAGTTCTTTATTTAATAGTATTGCATCATTATGTGCAGATAATTTAGGACTTATCTTCATTGCTAGATCATCCATATCATCATCAGTATTGGAGCCTAGGAGGTTAAAGAAAACATTAGCTACCTTGTCTAATGTTTTGCCTGACCTTTCCATAGCTTCTACAGTGTTTGCAAATGACGGCTCTAATTCATTCTTGGCTATTTCATCGATCTCATTACGATGCTCTTTCATTCCAATTTCAAAAGCTGGTTCATAATGACTAAACTCTATTCTTTCAAAAGGAGGAATTTTAAATGGTGTTTCGTACTCGTTTAGAAAAGGGTTCATAGAATTATCCTTGTTTGTGCAACTTAAAATAAAAAGTAATAGTAAGGGAATAAACTTTTTAAACATTTTGTAATATTACTTAAATATCCTCTCAAGTGAATAAATATTTTAGAATGTAACCAATGAATCCATCTTTATTATTTTCTCTTCTTAAACGTTCATTTGGTGTAGGGCTTTTGGTTCTAAACTATTTGAGTTACGGTTTAATGATTAAATTAGCTGCCGATCCTAGTTTGTCTGCAATTGAAAGAGTTATTTATCCTTTTCTGATTTGGTTAGTTGGATGGATTTTTGTAATTGCAGGTGTTTATCTAGCTGGACCAGAACTTGTTGCTAAGATAAAAGAATACTTTGTAATTTTTAAAAATAAAATCGTTAATAGATAATATGATAAATAAGATAGATCATTTGATAGTTTCAGTTAAGAACATATCTGAAGCTGAAAACAATTATTCAAAACTATTTGGTATGAATCCAGTATGGAGAGGGAAGCATACAGAGTTAGGCACTATCAACTCTATATTCAATTTTAATAATATTTATTTTGAACTTTTAGCAGCTAACGGGGAGGGACTTGGAGCTCAACTTGTAAATAATACAATTGAAAAGAATGGTGAAGGATTAACGGGTCTTGTTCTAGGAGCTGAAGACTTAGAAAAAGATAAGGAAAATTTTATAAAAAAAGGATTTGATTTTGGTAGTGTTTCCTTCGGAGAGGGCACAGATTTTGATGGAGAAAAAGTAAGGAGATGGAAGAATTTATTTCTACCAAATGATCTTACAAGAGGACTATTTACTTTCTTAATCCAACATACTGAAGGTGAATTGCCAGTGCCAGATACGTTTCCTAAATCATCTGTTCATAAGCTGGACCATGTTGTCATAAACACAAATGACCCTGATGGCTTTATAGAGGTGTATGAAAATATTTATGGACTTAGACTTGCATTAGACCAAACAGTTGAGAAGTGGGGCGGTAGGATGCTCTTTTTCAGGCTTAATCAAACCACTATAGAAGTGATAGGTAAAAAAGACGATAGAGAAATAGAGGATAAACTTTGGGGTCTTGCTTGGGATGTTGAAGATTTAAAAGCAACTCATAAAAGACTCTCACAAGAAGGATTTGATTTAACTCCAGTTAAAGAGGGTAGAAAACCAAATACATTAGTAGCTACTGTTAAATCTAATACTCACAATATTCCTACTCTGCTGATTGAGCATCTTGCTCCTTGAATTTATCGTAAATCCAATAGGGCGAATAGATTAGATAAAATACTATAATTCCAAGAATAATTAGAACCGGAATATGCAATGGAGGTTCAGGGAAGAAATCTAAGAGACTTTCTCCTACAGGTTTCGTTCCAAGATACCAATAGTTAGCAGGCGGACCCACTATCTTATTTATTGCGTAAATAACTGGCAAAACGGCCAAAGAAAAATAAATTCCATTCCTAACAGATTGCAATGTGGGTCTATTGTTTAAACTTAAAGAGGCATACACAATGGCTATAATCAAAAGACCATGCCCAATAAAAAATAAGATAAATTGAGGATCAGGAAAATCTTTAGGTATATCAGGCGTTAAAAGGGCATTGATCCCTCCACCAATACCCCAAAAAAATGAAACTTCGTAGAATATTCTTTTTTCAGTTATTAAAAATATCCCTATAAAGAGTGTTGATAAGTTGCACATGTGGATAGGAATTAGACTTGCCCAAGGAAAATCCATTGAGTAATGCCAGATAAAAGGTTTTATTAATTCCAATAGTATTGCTGAGATACCGATAATCTTGGCAATTATAATTTTATTATCGTAAGTATTATTTTTAATTATTGCCGGCAAAAGAAAGGCTATTGATATAATGATTAAGAGAGTAACCAAGTGAGAACCACTAAACATTACAAAAGGTTGAGCAATCATAGCTAGAGTATAAAAATTTATCTCATCATATGGTAGAAGATTATTTCAA
>MDSX01018125.1_pt1 | contig 11673 bp, 5 predicted proteins | sample 811141 | NCBI WGS metagenome assembly MDSX01 (sample SAMN05326642, study PRJNA326480) | marine metagenome | isolation source: seawater | place: Atlantic Ocean: South East | collected 2010
GTCGCCTTCATCGCCGTCGTCAAGATTTGTTTCGCCGCCAATCCACCGAGATCAGCCGGGCATTGCCTCATCGCCGCCGACAGCAACGGGATCGCTTCCTTGACGCCGTCGTTCACCGCCGCGCGCGTCGCGAGCGCCAGGAACGGCTCGCAGAGTAGGTCTTCACGAACGTGTGCTGACGTGGCGACAAAGAGTCGTTCGAGCGAGACGAACGCGGATCCGTTTGCGGGCGAAGGCGCGCCGGACGCGAGCGCGGCGCCCAAAGCCGCCGCGGCGACGGTCCACTCGTTTGAAACGGTCGAAACGGTCGAAATAGAGGGACCCGAACCGCCGCGCGCGATCGCGATGTTCAGCGAAGACGCCAACAGACGGGCGGACTCGCGAATGAACCCATCGTCGCCGCGGAAGGACTTTGTCTTGGCGACCACCGCGGCGACGAGCGACACCGCATTAACCGCGGACGAATCCATCGACGTAGAATCATGTGAATCCAGCGCTAACCTCAGCGCCCTTGTAGCCGACACGACGTCGCCGCCTCTCGCGACGACCTCGTCACCGCCACTGCCTCCCCCTGCACCGGGAGGAGGGTTGAGTGGCTCGAACAGTTCCTCCATGACAGCCGCGTCGTCGTCGTCCGCGTTCGTATGAGTATTTAGAGCCATCGAACCGTCCACCGCTGCGTTCAAACACTCGGCGCAGGCGTCGATCACGGCTCGTCTCGTTCCCTCTCCGCCGTCCTCCGTCCCCGATGACTTTCTCAACGAAGTGGACGCCAGCGCTTCGAGCGTCGGGCCGGCAGCCCTCGCCAGGTCCTTCGCGACCGCGGACCGCGTCACCAGGTCCGCGCCGACGAGGCTCGGGGACCGAGTCGTCAACAAAAGCCACTTACTCCCGAGCGAAACCGATACGCCCTCCGGAAACTTCGCGAACAGCGCTTCGGGGGCGTGAACGGCGGCGACGGCGCACGCTCGCAGCGTCGCGATTCGGACACGGCACGTGATACCTTCGGCGCACTCGCTCTCGTCCCTCAGCGCGGAGAACAGCCGAGAACGCGTCGATTCAGTCTGTTTACTCATACCCGAGCCGTCGCCGTTTTCTTTTCGTCCGAGCCACGCCACCGCGGGTCTCGCGATGAAATCGACGATTCTTCTCACGGCGCCGACGTCGCCGCCCGTGACCCGATTGTTCATTAACGCCTCACCCGCGAGCGCCATGCCCTCGACGATACACGCGGGATCCGCGATTGGGTTTGGGGGAGTCGAAGGATCGTCGGGGGAGTCTTGGAACAAATTCGTCGTCGGGTCGGGCACCGCGGCGCGAAGCGCTGAGAGCACCTGCGCCTGGAACTGCTCCAGAAGTGAACTCCCCGGGACGTCCGGGTCCTTTGACTCCCCCAATACACAAACCAAGTTGGTCAACATCGCGAGCCCACGCGGTCGAAGCGATTCCACCGAACACGTCGCCAGCTTGTACCCCAAGTCGACGATGGCGTGCGCGACGCCGACGAGCCATTTATTTCCCGGGCTGGATCGCGCGAGCGCGAGGTCGAGGTGCGCGGGGTGATTGGAGACGAGCTTAGGGATCGCGGACATCATGGCGGCGGCGACGACGCGCGTGGACAGCTTCGGCGCGGACCTTCCGGACAACTCCTGGAACTTTTGTTTCCGCTCAGCGTTTTCGTCCCCTTCGCCTTCGTCTCTCTCGCCCGAGCCCGCGTCCTCCGCGGCTGTGACGTCCACCTCGTTACCGCCCCAGTCCTGGCCCGGCGCGTGGAGCGCCACCGCCGCCAGCCGTTTAGCCGCCTTGGCGGGATCGTCGAGCGCGTTCGCGCGCGTGAGCAGCCACAATGCCCTGGTCGCGTCACTCGCGGTTTTTGCATCCGCGTCGCCGTAGCCATCCAACAACGCGAGCAAGTCAGCCTCGAGCCCGCCGCCGTGCGACGTTCCGTATCCACCCACGTCCGAACCGACCGCGTCCGCAGAACACCGGAGCACCGCGCCAGCGTCGCGTTCGCACACGTGCCTCAACGTGGCGGCGGCGACTCTTCGAAGCCCCGGCGTTTTCGCGCTGAGGTACGGCCGAAGTCGCCGCACGAGCCGATCGGGCGGCGCCGTCTGCGGCGCGAACAGCGCCAGCTGCTGTAAAAACAGCGCAGCCTCCAGCTGGCACCCCGCGTCGCCGTCCTGGGTATCGGAATACGAACCGGCGCCGCTCTCGCCGCCGGTTTGTATCGCGGAGACGAGCGCGGCGAATCGGGCGAAATCTTTACCCCCGGGGTCCAAGTCGGGACCGACGGCGGCCACCGCGGCGTTGACGAGGCGGCCGCACGCCGCGCGCGTCGCGCTCGCGCTGGACGCGTGCGCGCACTCCGGCGAGTTCATCAGCGCGAACGCGAGGGAGCAGGCCGTGTTGACGTGCCGTCTGAACCCGGGCCCCGATTCGTGAGCCACGATTCCTGTAAACGAAACACAGTTGAAGTCAGTCTAATTGCCCATGCGGAGATAAAAATGCGTGCGATAAAGATTGAAACTCACCTAGCGCGTGGAGCGACCAGAGGTGCGTCGCGTCGGATCCGACGTCGATCTGCACACTCGCGGCGACGAGCGATTTAACCAGCGGGCGCATCGCGGCGGTGGACGCGAGCGCGCCCGCGCGTCGGAAGGTTGACGCGCACGTCGCCGCGGCGACGGCGCGGCCGCCCCCGCCGATTAAACTTGAATTCGCCGAAGAGAAACCGTCGCTCTTCGGCGGTCCGCGGCGGAGTCGAGACGGGGTGTCCGGCAGGGTCTCCGCGAGGCGCGTCAGCAGCGAGGAGGACGCGGCGTCACCCCTGAGCTCCGCGGCGCGCGCGTCGAGCTCGGCGGCGGCGCGCCAGTGCGCGGGTCCCGACGTCGATGAATTTCCAACGGCGCTTGCGAGCCTCGTCAGCGACGAAGCAACCGTCTCTTTTGACTCCTTTGACTCGAACGTCCTGACGCCCGCCAACGCCAGCGCCGCGACGCACACGTTCACCAGCGACGCGGGCGACGCGCCGGACTTGCCGTTGTCCGTCGACTTGCCGTTGAACAGAGCCTTCGTCGGCGTCGCCGACGTCGAAGAGGCGTTGGCCTTTAGGCTTGAAGAGTCGTCGGCCGAGTCGTTCGGGTCGATGCCCGCCTCGAGTTCGAGCGCGCGCATCGCGGTCGTTCGGATCACATCGTCGGCGACCGCGGCGACGCGCGCGAGCGTCGCGAGACGCGCAGCCTGAAGCGTCGCGGCCAGGCCCGTGTGCCGCGGGAACGATCCCTCCTTTCGCATCTCATTCGCGGTTAAAAAATCATCCCGGTCGAATCCGGCAGCAGGAGAGTCCCAGCCGCCGTCGAAGGCTCGCAGCTCGTCCAGCGCGGCGTCCCCGCCGCTCGTCCACGGCCCCAGCGCGGTGTCCGCCGGGTCGCCGTGCTGGTCGAGCGCCAGACGCAGCGCGGCGACGCAGGAACTACCCAGGTTCGAACCCGGCAGCGGTCGAACCGGCGCTGCGCACAGAGTGACTAAACTCTTATGCGAAGACGAGTACGCCGAAGCGCCCCCGGGGACGGCACCGAACGCGCGGAGCGTCGCGAGACGAAACGTGGCGAGCGCGGACGCGATATCGGGATCGGTAGGCCAATCGTTGACCGCCACGTGTCCCACACCGTCCTCGTCGTTGTTGAGGCTCTTCTCGAAAACGCCGGTGTTGATCAGCGAGCATCGAACGGCGCTTTCGAGCAACTCGAGTATCTCGCGGGTGACGCACGCGCTGCGACGCGCGTAGGCGGCGAGGAGGTCCACGGCGGCGGCGCGCCACGATAGCTCTCGCGCGGGCGGCCACCGGACCGCCGGCCTCCGCTTCTTCTTCGCCGTCGACGTCATGAACCCGAAAGCGCCCGCGGATCCTTTCACCGCGGATCCGGCTTCGTCCCCGTCTCCCTCGCGGACGATCGCGGCCCGAAGCGCGTCGACGTCAAGCGCCTTCGTCAGCACAGCGACGATCTCATCGCCGCGCTGTTCGCACTCGAGACGACCCGCGGGTCCGCGCAGCGCGCCCGCGGCGGCGCGGAGCCCTCGCGCGCAAACGTGGCACGCGCCGTCCCCCCCGTCGTCAACGTTGACATTCACGACGCCGACGCCGAGCGCAAACGCCGCGGCGGCCGCGTCACGCAGCAACCCGCCCGGTAACCCCAGCGGGAGGACATCGCCCGCCGCGCACAGCGCCGCGGCGCACGCGGCGCCGCCCGCGACGCCGGCGACGGCGCCCGCGTCCATCCCGACGTCGCTTCCCGCGGCGTCCGACATCTTGAAGACGGCGCGGCGAAGTAACCCCGCGGCTCGAGCGGGAGCCGCCGCCGCGAGCGCCCGGACGCACGTCGCGACGTCGTCGGGGCACGTCCCGGCGTCGAGGACGTCGAACGTGACGTTCGTGAGCGCCTCCGCGGTGTCGTCGTCGACCCTTCCAGCCGCGGCGACGGCGGCGGCGAGCGCGCGCATCGCCACCGCCGCCGGGGGTGTATTTTCACGCGCGGCTGCGTCGTTTTCAACGCCGACGGAGGCGCCGGCGATCTTCGCGAGCTCACGCAGGAGCGACCCGCGCCCGCCCTCGTCGAGCTGCGCGAGGATACCGCAGCGGAGGACGTGTAGGGCGCAAGCCTCCGCGTGCGGGACATCTTCCCGCGCCATACCTCCCGACCCATAAGCCGCCTCGCCCAGCGCCCCGTACAGCGAAGCCGCCGCGGAAATCAAGAGCGCCGCCGGGATCGATTTACCACTCTCAAGCGACTTTTCCGACGCGAACGCCGTGAAGTGCACCCACGCGACGGCCAGCCCGAGTCGCGCGCGCCGCCCGTCCGGCCCGGGAACCCGACACGCGCGTTTAAACGCGTTCGCGAAGCACGTATCGATCGTTTCACCCCAAAGCTTCGCCGAGCCGGGAGATTCGAGGTCCAAGGGCGCGTTCGCGGCGGCGACGGACGCCGCCGCCTGCGCCGCGGCGACCGCCGCCATCGACTCCGCATCCCCGCTCTTACTCCGCATCAAATTCCCGAACAAACCGGTGCTCCCGCCCGTGCCGGAGAAAGAGGAGGACGATCGCCTGTGATGCGTCTTTTTGGTCCCGGCGCTTTTATCGGGCGTCGCGTCCAAGCCGCCGTCGTCGTTGACTCCCCCACCGTTGACTCCCCCGTCCGCCCGGCCACCGGCGTGCGTGTGCTCCGACGGGCACAGGCGCGACGCCGCGAGCTGGCCCAGCGCGCTCGCCGCGCATCCCCGCGCCTCCTCGTCGCCGTCCCGTAAAGCCCGGTGCAACAAGTCGCGCATCTCCTCCCCGGCCGATTGCTTCGATGAACCCTTCGATGAACTCCTATCACCGCCGCCGCCCCGGTCGTTCCACAGGCCGGATCCACCCGGGGTGGACGCGAGCGCACGCGCCGCGGTGCACGCCGCCGCCTGAACCGTTCGACCGGCGCCCGGGATCAACCGCTCGCGGTCACCAGTCAACTCCGCCAGCGCCGCTGCCTCTCTCGCACAGCTGTGCCCGGAACGCTCGGCGGCGTCTTCCAGATCCTTCGCCAAGTCTTTGGACGAATCTTCTCGACGCGAATTGAGCTGTCGCGTGAGACCGTGCGCGATGGCGTCGTTGACCACGCGCGCGGCCGCGGTGCGCGTCTCCGCGCGTAGCGGCCGTTCGCGGCTCGCCGCGCCGACCACCGCGGCGAGGGATCGAATCGCGCATCGTCGAAGGCTTCTGGCGCCATCCTCGGTGAGCGCCCACGCGTTGGGAAATGTCTTGCCGGAGGATGCGGAGGTGCCGTCGGTGGACTTGAGGAGCTTGGCGACGGCGGCGACGAACCCGCCGGCGCTGCCGCTCATCGCCGCGCCGTGGCCTCCGCGTGCCAGGCGCGCGACGCACTCCAACGCTCCGATCCTTTCGCGCCCCTGAGTGGTCAGCCCGCCGCCGGCGTCCGGCTTGGACGCCGAGTTCCTCTCCGGCGGCGACGTGACGTGCGTCATGATCTCGTTGATGCACGAGTACATCGCGACGGGGTTGCCTGCGTGATGGTGACGGGATGGGTGATGGGTTAGTCGTTGGAAAGGGATGGATGGATGTCAGCACGGGTTTTCGATCGATCGAAGGATAGTTCGTGATGCCGACACGCTTACGCGGAGGCGACGGGAGTGGCGCATCGTGTCTCCATGACGCACCGACGGAGAAGAGGGTGGATAGGACATCGGACGCGCTGCGTCGAACCGCGGGTCCCGCCCACCCGCCGCACGTGATCCGCAGCAGTACGTCCTCGAGCGTACGCTGCGCCGCGCGCACAACCTCGGGATCGGTCCGTCGCAGGCACAGCTGTGCGTCCGCGAGGGATGCGAACACGGCGGTCTGGTCCATCGCGCGCGCGTCGCCGCCGTTCGGCACGAGCTCGTTGAGCCGAGCGTTGACATCCTGGAACGTCGCCATGCGTCGAGTCCAGCGAAGCCGGGCGACAGCCTCCGGCTTCGCGCCCACGGTGTGTCCGAGAAGGATCTCTCTCATCAGTTGAAAACTGAAAACTTCCATTCCCTAACTCCGCGACTCACTTCGCGAGTGCGGGCGAGGTGGAGGGTGACGAACGCGAGCTCGATGTCGGAATTCGCCGTGGCGTGCTCGGCGCCGGTGGCCGGTGCGCAGACAAAGGGCGTCGCCACCTTGGCCGGCGATGTTCTGACGTGGCGTCCCGGCGACGGGAACCTGACCGGCGAGCGCACCGCGCCGCTGCACCTGATCTCCGGCCATCAGCGCAACAAGCCCGGGTCGAAGACGCCGTCACTGCGTCTCGTCGTGGGCGAGCCCAAACCCGGGCAGAAGCCCAACGCGCTGGTGCTCTCCTTCCCGGACGCCGAGTCCGAACGAGACGCGCTCAGCGACGCCATCAAGGCCGCGCTCACGGAGATCATGAGGGCGCGAAGGGCGCAGGCGGAGGCCGATGGGGGAGGAGGATCCGACCCAGAGCCAGTCACCACCGCGGCGGAACGAGCCGCGCGCCAGGCGCTCCTCGAGTCCAACAAAGACCTCGCCGACATGCACGGCACGCTCGTCATGGGATCCAAACACAGACGCGACGGCACGGAACTCTCCGCAACGATCACGGACGACGAATTCTGGGCGTCTAGGCGACACCTGCTCTCGGGCGCGGTGGCCAAGGCGGGCGCGAACCAACGCACGGGTATCGACAACGCGGAAATCGCGGGGATCCAGGGCCAGCGGGCGGGCGACGGCGACAAGGTCACCGCGACGCTCACGCACGAGAAGATGCACCGCATCTTCGCCGAGCGGCCCCAGGTGAGACGCGCGTTTCAGGACAACGTCCTCACGGGCAAAATCACTGAGCGAGAGTTCTGGACGCGGTTTCTTAAATCCGAGTACTTCAAGATGGTCCGAGCGGGTGCGCCCCCGCAGGGCGAAGAGGAGGCTTCCGACCTACAGCTGTTCAGCCGAAGAGCCGCGCCCGAGGTTGAGCGCCGAGCTCGTGTAATCGCGTTGAGCAAATCCGTGGATTTAGTCACGGACGCGGGCGATAACTCTTACGGAACAGCGGTGGCGATTCACGGCGCGGGGCAGGTACTGGGAACTGAGGATGAGGACGGCACCGGCGGCATCCCGGGTGGGCACGGCATTGCGCGCGACGGCGCCAAGGAACCGCCGCCGCCCGCGACGCGAGCCGCGATGGTCGCCGCGGCGGGCGGAGCCGGCCAATCCAAGGCGGCTTCGGCCAAGTTCGCCGCGCGGGAGGTGCTTCAATCGCTGAACCACCACGCGGAGGTGGTGCTGCGGGGCCGGCCGGCGCAGCCGGTGACGGACGCGCGGTCCGCGGCGATGGCGGCGGAGGAACAGGAGCGACACGCGTGGCAACACGCGGGTGATAAGAGAGTCGACGGGGCGGACCACGACGCCTTGGTCGAACTGGAGGACCTCGTGGAGCGTGAGGCTCGGCCGTTGATGAAACTGTCGTTGGACGATGACACCGCCTACCTCGCGGCCGCGACGGCGGACGACGCGGATGTGGGAGAGGGCGGCGGCGGTAAGGCTGAACCGTTGAGCGATGAGTTGATCCGAGCCAGGACGATTCAGTTCATCAAGGGTATTCGAATGGTGTGCGAGGATATGCGCATAGAGCCGTCGGTGGACGGTGTCCCCGTCGCGTTCCCGGAGGGGACGGAGGTCACGGACGAGGACAGGGCTCGCGCCAGGGCTGGCGCGAAGGCGCTGGCGAAAGGGGGAGAGAAAACTAACCCGAATGTCAAGCCCGAGCCCGGCGAGCCGAGTGTCCGGGCGGCGAATGAGGAGGATTATACAGATGGAAAATACAGCGTCGAGGCGGGCAAGCGCCGCAAGCGGAATTACCCGCCGCCCGTGACCAACGAGGAAGCCCTCGCGGTGCTCAAGGACATGGCCGTGATGAACAGGCGCGATGCTGTGAACGCGGGTCACGGCGGCGCGGGCGCCACGGGATGGGGCGCCGCCGGTGACCTCGAATCCGAGGCTTGTAAAGTCGACGACGCAGTCGAATCTTCGCTTCAGGACGACGCCGCGATGGCTAACGAATTGCTTCGGCACTTCTGGTCCGCGATTCCTCTGTCCACGCCGGCGCGGTGGGACAAGGCGGCGCGGGTGACGAAGACGCTGGAGCAGGTGTACGAACGGTTAGAGGCGACGAAGCGGTCGCAGACTGGCGCCAGGCGCAGCGCCGTGGCCATCAGGTTAAAGCCGCTGGTGCAGGCGATGGACGCGTGTTTCCAGTTCTTCGACGATAAAAAAGTGGAGAAGGCTGCGGCGTATGCGGCGTACGAGAAGGAGATCGCTTCCAAGGCGGCTGAGTAGTGCTAGTCATTTCATAGAAGCGCGCAAAGTGATCCGTCGAGATGTGGAAACCAAAACTCCAATCCTGAACTTTTGTCGTGACCATTGACGACAGCGCGGGAGTTTGTGAGGCGCGATACGCGTAAGAGGTGAACGCATCGTCCGGACGTCGTGTAGGCTCGAGCGTCATGCTCCGCGCGGTGGCCCGTCGCGCGGCCGCGTCCGTTGGAATCGCGCTGTCGGGAAGATCCGTCCAACTCGTCGGCACCGACGGTGCGATCCGCCGAACGTTCGCGTCGAATGCGGGAAGTTCCACGGACAGCAAGGTGCCGTTGATGTCCATCGCGCTGGGAGCTGCGGCGACGGCGACGGCGTACGAGGCGGCGCGATCGCTCGAGAAGCCGAACCCGGCGCCCGCGGCTCCGCAACAGAAGGAGTCCGCGCCCGGGAATCCGACCAAAGCGAGTAATAAATCCCCCGACGCGGGCAAAACATCCAAGGTTGCCGCGGCGGTCGAGAAGAAGGACAACACCGATAAGAAGGATACCACCGATAATAAGAAGGATACCACCGAGAAGAAGGAGGAGCCCAAGGCGCCGGTGGCAAAGTCCGACGCCGATCTCTTCTACGCGCAGTTACTCACGCAGCGTCGCATATTTCTGAACGGAAGGGTAGACGACAAGAGCGCGCACACGTTGGTGGGGAAGATGCTGTTCCTGGACGCGGCGGATCCAACGAAGCCGATCATAATGTACATCAACAGCGGAGGCGGCGTGGTGACCAGCGGGTTGGCCATATACGACGTCATGCAGCACGTCAGGTGGGTAACAAGCGGTTGCATCCATCGATGCATTCCCTATTAAGCCTTTTCGGCAAAAGTTAACAACGCCGACCTAAACGAACTCCCCTTGACCTCCCACACACTCGCAGGCCTCCCGTGTACACCGTGTGTTTGGGCCACGCCGAGTCCATGGCCGCGGTGCTGCTGTGCGCGGGTGAGAAAGGGCACCGATACGCGCTGCCCAACTCGCGAATCATGATCCATCAGCCGCATCACGTCGTCTCTGGACAAACCACGGATATCATCATCAAGGCTAAGAAAGCCGAGCACACGCGCGAGACGTTGTCGAACATCATACAGACGCACAGCGGCAAGGCTGAGAAGGACGTGAACGCGGCGCTGGAGAGGGACACGTACATGACGGCGAGCGAGGCGAAGAAGTTTGGCATCGTGGACCACACGGTTACGAGAATAACTGAAATCGAAGGGTTGGACCTCGACAACGGAAACGGGAAGAAGTGAGCGGCGAATGAGAGGCGAATGAGGGGGAGAGACGAAAGACGACGGCGCCGGATCGACGATAGCCAGCCAGAGCCTCCACGCGTGTTGTTAAAAGTCCGGAGGAGGGAGTTTTGTACTAGTGCCACCTTTCGTCTTTGCGATTTTCCCGGGCCGATGATCCGAGTGCTCCCCTCGTCGCTTTGAAGGAAGCCCGTAGTCTTCACCGTGCCCTATGACCGCCTCCTCGACGTTGAAGAAGCGGTCGAGCTTACTCTTCAACCCGTTGTTGTACATGGCATCGCGGAACCCTTCCAAAACGCGTCTCGCGTCGTGCGATCCCGCGCAGAGGTTCCGGTTGCAATCAGCCGGATCCTCCACGCCCAGCCTCGGCGGGTCCTTCACCGTGAACCCACCGGCCGGCGCGGCGCTCCGATGCCGGCCGCTGCGACCGAACTCATCCTCCGTCATCCACGCCGAGGGCTTCGGCGCGCGCCATTTGTCCAGCGTGAGCACCTCCTTCTCCACGTCGAGCGCGCCCATCTCTCGAAGGAAGCCCACGAAAGCCGTGTCGAGGTCGACCGTTCGAACTTCCAGCTCCCCATCCTCCTTCTCCGCTTTGTTTCCTCGCGTCTCCGCTTCTTCTTCGTCGTCGTCTTTCATGTTCCGTTTCAGGTGGTTGAGGTAGCAGACCAGCGCGCACGTGACGGCGTGGCCGCCGAGCCCGCCTCTCGAGACATCGCCCAGTTTCTTTTGCTTGAGTAGAGCTTTGACGCATTTGGTCAGCGCTCTGAGCTCGGGGTGGACCCTTCCGATCATGTCCCGCGTCCACCGCGCGGCGGCGATGCCGTTCTTCTGCCCGAACACGATGTCGATGCCCGTCCGCAGTCCGTTAATCTCGCACGATGTTCGCACCAGCGGGACTCTGCACTTGGTGATTGCGATGGTAAAGCCAACTTTCCTTTTCTTTAACTCTGGATCTCGCCGGATCGCCCCCGCGACCTTGCGCGCCGCGTGGATCATGTCGGGTTTGATCGCCTCGTTGACGATGTCCTGCGGCGCGTCTCGATCACCGCCTTGGTCCAGCCATATCTTCCAGATGGTGTCGTGGTTGACGGCGATGTCTACGTCGCTCTTCGGTAGATCGGTGCCGACGGCGGAGGATCCGAAAACTTCCCCCTCCGCGTCGGCGTGCAACTCGCGTCGGACGAGGGTCTCGATGTGCCCGATCGTGGCCACGCGATCGGGTACATCACTCTCCCAGAGCGACGTCGTCTTGTCCAAATCATCGATATGTTTCGAGAGGACTGAGAACATGCGCGCACAGAGGTGTGTGCCGTGAGCCCACTCTCCAAACTTTTCCCCGCCTTCTGTTCGGCTGCTCCGAGGAAAAAGCGTTTTTTGAAACGATGCTCGTTCTCAGATCCACCACTACTATGACTAAACAGACTAAACACTAATCGAACAGCGACTCCTCGACCGGGTACTCCACGCATACGTGAAAGTGCGCCTCCACCAACCCACGCCCGATCGCCGCCGTCAC
>MDSX01098358.1_pt1 | contig 11673 bp, 4 predicted proteins | sample 811141 | NCBI WGS metagenome assembly MDSX01 (sample SAMN05326642, study PRJNA326480) | marine metagenome | isolation source: seawater | place: Atlantic Ocean: South East | collected 2010
CATGTACGAACGATGCTCCATCGATGTTAAAATAGGTCTCAAACGGGCATTAACTAGTAATAAACAGGATGTGGCGCTATTGAGGCTAAATTATAAACAAAACAATCTTACTACTCCACTGTTTATTGTTGGAGTCATGATTGTTGCAAGCTTATCGCCACTTGCATTAGCAAACCCTAATATTGAGGATGATACATCAGAGTTTTCATATGGTAATTTAGATGGATTCGATCCTTCAATAGAAGGAAAGAAATACATGTTCACAAATGAATCTGAGCCAGCATTTTCTGCTACTGGGCATTTGAAAAAACAATGGATTGAAGATGGTTATCCGAATCTAGTGCTTCCATTCTCTCAGTCATATATTAATTCTAAATCTTCGACAAGAAATTGTACTAATGCATGGAGTCAGGGAGATACAGATACTGTACCTTCAGCAAATGGAAATGTGGATGCAACTGTACAAAAGATTTCTTCTAATGCCGCAATATTTGTAGAAAATGGACAGATATTGTCAGCAACCACTCTAAATGACATAGCTTCAACATTTGAATCCACAATTTATCCAACAGATACAACTTATTTTGGTTCAATGCCAGATGTTGATAATAATTGTCAATTAGAAATTATGATACTTGCCATAGATGGAGGTGGTGGAATAGGAGGATATTTCTCACCAGGTATTTCTTCTCAAAGGGAATCTGTCTTCATTGATGTCGATGATATGAGTTGGAGAAATACAATATTGGCACATGAATTCCAACATTTATTACATAATGCTAGAGATCCATTTGAAAATTTATGGGTTGATGAAGGTGCAGCAGATATGGCAGCTTACCTATGCTTTGGAGTAACTTCCACTCTGACAGGTCATGCAAACGAATGGTCTCAAAATTCGAATATGAGTGTCAGATGGTGGAATCAAAGAATTGCAGATTATGGTGCTGGTTTTATGTTTTTGATGTATTTAGCAGATAAATTAGGAGGAGGTAGCGCAATACAAAGTCTAGTGGCTGATACCGCAACAGGAGGAGCTGGAATTGAAAATTTAGCTGCAAATCCACAACCAGGTTCAACGTCAATTGGGACCACTATGAGTCAAATTTATGCTAATTTCAGTGCGGCTGTGACTTTAGACAGTGCACAAGGAGCATTTGGATTTTCGAATTTGGATTTATCCGAAGCTTGTACCGCTGCTTTTATTTGTAAAGTGCAGAAAAGTGGTTACAATGATCAGTGGACCAATGATTGGACCAGTAACAGTGACTCTGTCGAAGGATGGGGGATGAGGTCATACAAATTTGCACAGGGTTCTGGAGCCCCTTTGAATTTAATGGTTTCACCTACCCAATTTGGTTTTGAAGGAATCATAATGTCTAAAGAATCTGCAACTGGAACTTGGTCAATGGATAGATTAAGAATTGATCCATCAAGTGGCGCTGGAACGGGCCTAGTCTATGGATTTGGAAATATTACAGACGAAGTTTGGTTAATCACTTGGTATGAATCTATAGTCGACGATTGCGATTATAATTATGCTAGCTGCGGGATTACAACTGGTTCATATCCAGAAGCAGCTATTACTGTACAAGCTGGACTGATTACTGACCCCGCAGAAGTAGAAATTGTATCTATTGAAAACTTCGATAGAGATGGCGATAATTTGGATGACAGTAGTAGAATTGACTTAGAAGTCACCTCCAATGCTTTCTTTGAGATTCTTGAAGTTGAAGTTAATGCATATCTAAACAATACTATTCAAGACACATTAGTCTTTGACATGACTGCTGGAAATAGCGTTGCAAGCGAAAAAAGTATTTGGTTCACACCGCCAGAAACTGGAGATTGGACTTATGGAGTTAAGATTACTGATTTTACTGGGGTAATGGTAGACCAGGCTTTCGCGTTACCAGTTAATATCGCTAATATGGAACCAGTTGCATCCGGTTCTTTAACAACAAATATTACACAAACATGGCTTCCTGTAGCTATGTTTGGTTCAGGATATGATGAATGGGGATTCAGTCAGGTGAATGGAAGTTTTAGCCATAATGAGACCCCAATTGCATATTACTGGGATTTGGGCGATAATACCTCATCTGGATTAAAAAATCCTGTACATTCATACCTAGAAACAGGAACCTACACTGTTGTTTTGACAGTTAAAGATAGAGGAGGATATTTCTCAGAACCACAAGCTTGGACAGTAATAGTTACTGACACGTCTGTCCCAAATCCGATAATTACTGTAGACGGCATAGTTCAAGATTCAGAATTAACTTTAATGACTAATCAAAGAGTACAGTTTTCAGCATTATCAAGCGAAGACAATGTACCTATTGAAGAAATGACTTTTACTTGGAATTGGGGAGATGGTCAAATTGAACAAGGTAAAGGATTAGCAGAATTAGGTCATGCATGGGTAGATGGCAGTGCAGATGGAATAATTTACACATTAACTCTAACAATTGATGATGGGAATCAATTTGTAGATTATTCAATTTTCATTAGAGTTTTGAATAGAGTTCCTCAACAAATTTTTGACGACACATTACAAACATTTACTTTAACGCCGATTGAGATGCCATTAATTTTTGAGGACCAAGATGGTTTTATTGTAGAATACCAATGGACATTTGAAGAAGGAGTAAATATCGAAGGTTCGGGTATGACATTGACTTCTGATTTCTCAGTAACAGAATCACTGGAAAGAAATCCAGTAATTGGCTGGAAAGAACCGGGTATGAAAAATGTTAGTTTAGAAGTCACTGATGATGATGGTAATTCTTCAACTACAACAATACAGATCCTAGTTGTTAATCAAAGACCAGTGGCAGTATTTGCAAGACCAAGTGATGGATTTGTTGATACTGAATATATCTTTGAGAGCCTGTCTTTTGACCCAGATGGAAATAGTTCTTCCCTAGAGGTTATTTGGAATATATCGGCATTTGATGAAGAGATATACAATGTTTCAACAGTTTATCATACATTTACATCTCCTGGATTATACAGTATTAGTTTGACAGTAATTGATGAAAGAGGAATGGAGTCCGCAACGAAATCATACACAATAAGAATAGATAATCCTTTACCAGTTCCCGAGATAAAATTCAGACAACCAAGTATTAATGGTTCAAGCCTAGATTTTGTACCTACAGATTACTCTCAAATCTCATGGCAAATACCTTTCACTGAAGATGGTGGAGGATTTATTGCACCAAATATGCCATTACTATTTGATGGTTCAGATAGTTATGATTCAGACCCAATTTTCCAAGGAATGACTTCAACAAATCAAGATGACCCTGAATGGAATGGAATTACTAGATGGATCTGGGATTTCGGAGATTCAACTCCTGTTAAAGAGGGATTTGAGGTATGGCACCATTATCAAATTCCTGGTAAATATGTTGTAAAATTAACAGTTGTTGATGGATTTGAAGCAGGAGAAACTAATACTACATCAATAATTATTTATGTTTCTAGAACTCCTGAAATAATTACAAATGATCCAACAGGATTGGAATATGTAATTGTAGGAGAGATTGTAAATCTAGATGCGGAAGTAATAGATAGAGACATTGTCGACGGGATAGATGCATGGTTAGATATTGATATTGAAGAAGATTCAGATGGAGATGGAAATTATGAGAATGATAAAGATAGATACCTATCCAATGAACCAGAAATAAAATGGGACCTAAATATTGCAAAAGATGGAATAGACAATGATGGAAATACAATGAATGATTTTGTTTGGGGAGAACAAGTATGGTCATTACCTGAATACCAACCACTGATAATTCTTCTTGAAACATGTGATGGAGTGAATGTTTGTTCGAGTAAACAATTTGAAATTACAGTTCTGGGGATTGAAGAGGATGATGGTCCATTATCAATTTCTGACCTAACTTGGGAAGATTTTGTTCCAGATGCTGGAAGTGCCGGACTTCTAGCATTGATTGCTACTGTACTTTTACTTGGCTGGTTAATAATGAGACAGAAAGATGAAGAAGAATTAGACGCAAAGAAAAGTACTGAGATATACGATGTTCAGGAAGTTGAGGCTGAAGGAGGATTGCCAGGAATGGATCAGCATAACCCACCTCCACAACCAAAATATTTGACAGTTGAGGAACGAAGGAACAAAGAATCAGGATACATACGGCCTATTAGAACTAGAAGGAAATGATCGTGTGGTTTTGAAAAAGAAAATAAGTGCAGTTTTTCTTAACACTTGTTTTCTAATGCCTATGGTTCTAATTACACTTGTCATTAGTATTACACCTACAGTTCAAGCAAATAGTGTATGTGATGTTCCAGCTAGTAACAATTGGAACGTAGATACTAGAGTCAACCATCATTATCTTAACCCCACGAATTCTTGGATTCCAGGATTTGAACTTGATGATGAAAATGAGGAAATATTTCAGCAGATTTCAGAAGATTTTAGTATGGAACTAAGGGTAAATAATGATTCTGCAACTGCGGTTAGTATGGCTCTATCTCCCGGTAAATCATACACTTTCTGTTACACTTATTCGGCGGATTCAGATACACCACCAACTAACGGAGTAAAGGCAGATGTGTACTTAATGAGTGAGGGGAATTGGGATTTTTATGGCATTAATTATGATATCAGAACTGAAAATTGGTTAGAAGAAATTGGCTTTTTACCCGTTGAATATAGAGATACCGTTACTTGGATGCCATTTAGAGATGTACATTCATATGAAAAAACAACATCAGATTACTTTTCAATAGCAGTAGATACAGAATTTACAACATCTTTTTGGGGAGGTGATGAATTGATAAAATATTATTTGGTTTTTGACAATTGGGACAACAATAGGAACACTGATCAAGTAGCTGCAGGAGGTGAATTGAATATTGAACTATTAGTCGATGTGGAAGATAGGTTAGTTCTACCAAAATTTACGGCATACATGCTATTAGCAATCTTACCTTTATCTTGCCTCATTGCCCCTTTAGTAATTAACAGCAAATACCATTCATATGGTCTTAGCGGAGAAGAAATTGAAGAAGTTGAAATTCCTATTCTGGAAAATTAATTGTACTCTAGTAAATTCCAGGCTGTCTTTAAGTCACTGGTATTTATCCTACCTTGTTGGGCTAGACACCAACCATTTTCCATCGTTGTATAGACTAGACTTTGATTTAGTATAGGAGCATGAATTCTTGTCCAGTCTCCTCCTGCTCCAAGACCCATTATTGATAGTTTATTCCCTGAATCTCTAGTTCTCCATGCAACGTCGAATAGTTTCAAAGCATCTTTTTTACCTGAGGTATTGAAAACTATCTTTATTATATTTCCTGAATCTGAAATCTCATCTATCTCGTCTATTATTTCATCGGGAGAACCCGGGGGCTGATCGTAATGACTAGATGAGATAATCTTTGTACTATCACCTGCAAGTTTTACTAATTTTTTCCTTTCTTTTGGATTTATATTAGTTTCAAGATCAATCCAACTTACTCCGCTCTTAATCGCCTTTGTTAATACCTCTATTCTCTCCTTTTCTGACCCAGGAAAGTATCCGCCCTGGCTCTCGGGTCTACAGGTCAATATTACAGGCAATTCAATCCCAGTTCTAAATGAAATTAGTGAAGATTCTAAATCTACAGAATCTATATTTTGAGGAATAAATTGAGGAGGTTTGTAAACAGATTTACGATTTTCATCAGATTCTGATTTTTCAACTTCATTAGGGTCGATTTTTTGTTCAACAACCCATAGTTTATCCAAACGGACTTCTACAATATCTGCACCTACGGCGGTAGCTCTCGCTGCGTCTTTGACCATCTCATCAACAGTACAACCTGTTAAAGTAACGCATATCAAAGGCAATCCCATTGATACTGCGAGAAATGAAGACCGTTTAATCGTGCCGAGGGTTTTCTCAGAGAAAATATTCTAGAATGTCATATTTTAGCCTTGTTTAGGCATATTTTCTGAAAGATATCGAAAGCATTCAATAACCCCCTGACACCCCAATTATACAGTTAAATTGAGGGTTCCTTTAGGGAACCCTCAGAAATAGGATGATGAATGAGATGACAGAAGATTATGGCGCCGAAAGTATCCAAGTTTTAGAGGGGCTTGAAGCCGTTAGAAAAAGACCTGGGATGTACTTAGGAGACCCGCATGATGGCAGTGCTTTGCATCACTGTATTTGGGAAGTTGTGGATAATTCAGTCGACGAACATTTGGCAGGACATACATCATTAATTGAAGTGAATTTACATCCAGATGGTTCTCTCTCAGTTCGAGATTATGGTAGAGGGATACCTGTCGGCATACATGAAGAATATGGGATATCAGCAGCAGAGGTAATAATGACTAAACTTCATGCAGGAGGTAAATTTGACAATAGTTCTTACAAAGTTTCAGGAGGGCTTCATGGAGTTGGAGTATCTGCAGTAAACGCGGTTTCTGAATGGATGGAGATGACAATTCATAGAGAAGGGACAATTTACCATCAGAGATACGAAGCAGGAGTTCCTGTCAAGCCTGTAGAAGAAATTGGAAATTGCTCAGATACGGGTACATTAATCAAATTTAAACCTGATTTGAGTATATTCACTGAAATTACTGATTTTGAATTTAATCAAATCGATACTAGATTGAAAGAAACTTCTTTTCTAAATGCTGGCTTAGAGATTGTGATCACTGATGAAAGAGATGAAGAGAATAATGTGAGTAAACATCATTATGAAGGCGGATTAGCAGAGTTTGTATCTCAAATTAATTCGAATCGCGAGGTAATGCATCAGGAAGTAATCCAAATAAATGGTGAAAAAGATACTGAAAAGGGACCTGTTACAATAGAGTTAGCCCTACAATGGTCTGATGCTTTCAGTGAGACCATTTTCTGCTATACAAATATAATTCGGAATAAAGATGGAGGAACGCATATGACAGGGTTGAGAGGAGCTTTGACAAAGTCCGTCAACAATTATGCAAAGAAGAAAAAACTACTCAAAGGAAATTCTCTTTCAGGAGATGATGTTAGAGAAGGTTTGTCAGCAATTGTTAGTGTGAAACATCCTGATCCATCATTCTCTTCCCAAACTAAAGATAAATTAGTTAGTAGTGAAGTAACAAGTATTGTTGAGACTGTCGTTTATGAAAAACTAGGGGAGTTTTTCGAAGAAAACCCCAGTGTTGGTAAATTGATAGTAGATAAAGCACTTTTAGCATCTAAGGCAAGAGAAGCCGCTAGAAAAGCTAGAGATTTGACTCGTCGTAAAGGAGTATTAGAAGGAGGTGGTTTACCTGGAAAATTGGCTGATTGTCAATCAAGGGATCCTTCTGAATGTGAAGTCTACCTTGTTGAAGGGGATTCTGCGGGCGGCTCAGCGAAAACTGGTAGAGATAGAAGAATCCAAGCGATTCTACCCCTGAGAGGTAAAATTCTAAATGTTGAAAGACAACGTAGAAATTTAGTTAAGGTATTCCAAAATAATGAGATTCAAACTATGATTAGGGCTCTTGGTGCAGGAGTAGGAAATCCTTCAGAAGAAGGTTCTCCAGAAGAAGGTGAATTTGATTCTACTAAATTGAGATATTCTAAAATAATTATTATGACTGATGCGGACATAGATGGAGCCCACATTCGAACTCTGATGTTAACATTTTTATGGCGTTTTATGCGTCCTGCTATTTCAGAAGGGCATGTCTATATTGCTCAGCCACCTCTGTACCAACTTACTAAAGGAAGAATAAGTAAATACGCATATTCAGATGAAGAAAGAGATGAAATCATAGAACAACTCAGAGGAGATAATCCGAATGCTAAGATTGGAGTGCAAAGATACAAAGGTCTGGGTGAGATGAATCCTGAACAATTATGGGAAACTACAATGAATCCTGAAACTAGAACAATGTTGAAAGTTACTATTCAAGATGCAGAAGAATCTGATAGAATGTTTGAGATATTGATGGGAGAAGATGTTCCAGATAGAAGAGCATTTATTGAAAAGCATGCAAAGGAGGTGACAAATCTTGACATCTGAAGATGAAAAAATTAATACCAAAAATAATGAAAACATCCTTAACCACCCATTGGATAAAGAGATGAAAACTTCGTACATTAATTATGCAATGTCAGTAATAATTGGTAGAGCATTACCCGATGCTAGAGATGGGCTAAAACCAGTGCATAGAAGAGTGTTATATGGCATGTACGAAGGCGGCCATACGTCAGATAAAAAATTCAGTAAGTCCGCAAGATCTGTTGGAGAAGTAATGGGTAAATATCATCCACATGGAGATCAATCAATTTATGACACCATGGTTAGAATGGCTCAAGACTTTTCACTTAGATATCCATTAGTTGATGGGCAAGGAAATTTTGGATCCATTGATGGAGATCCGCCTGCTGCTATGCGTTATACTGAAAGTAGGTTAGACCGGATTTCGAAACATATGTTAGAAGATATTGAAAAGAAGACTGTAGATTTCGAACCAAACTTCGATGATTCAGAATATGAACCTGCAGTTCTTCCATCAAGATTACCAAATTTACTACTAAATGGAAGTGATGGGATTGCAGTTGGAATGGCTACACGGATTCCACCCCATAATCTAACTGAAGTGGCAGGTGCGATCAATCACCATGTTAATCAAATCATTGAACAAGGAGTGGAGAAATTAGAGGTTCCAAATATTTCAATTGATGAATATATGGCACATGTGAAAGGCCCTGACTTCCCTACAGGTGCAGGAATACACGGAATTGATGGTATTTATGACATGTATAAAACTGGTAAGGGAAGATTCCATGTAAGGTCTAAGTGTGAGGTTTTGGATGATTCTAAAGGAAAGAGAATTATTATTCATGAAATACCGTATCAGGTAAAGAAAGCAGATATGCTCGTACATATTGCAGAATTAGTTACTAAAGGCACAGTAATCGGAATAAGGGATATTAGAGATGAATCTTCCAAAGAAGGAATCAGAGTTTTAATCGAAGTGAAAAATAATGCTGACCCACACGCAGTACTAAATCAATTGTTCAAATCAAGTCGTTTACAAGAATCATATTCTGCAAACATGATGGGGATTTTAGATGGCAGGCCAGTTTTATTAACACTACCAGTAATGCTACACACCCACGTAGAACACAGAGAGTCAGTAATAGAAAGAAGAGCAAAGTTTGACTTGGAAAAGGCCGAATCTAGAGCTCATATCTTAGAAGGTTTAGTTAAAGCACAAGAAAGAATTGACGATATAATCGCTGTTGGAAAAGCGAGCGATAGTAGGGAACAATTTGAACTTGTTTTGAAAGGTGATGAAAATATTATTAAAAATATTAAATCATTTAATTTCACAGCAGCTCAGGCTAAAGCAATTGCAGAAAGAAGATTGTATCAACTCAGTAAATTAGATGTCAATAAAGTAAAGAATGAATTTGAAGGATTACAATTAAAAATTACAGATTTAAGAGAAATTATTGATTCAAGGTTGAGAAGATTAACAATTTTACTGGAAGAATTAGAGGAAATGGTAGAAAAACATGGAGATGAAAGACGTTCATTCATTGATCCTATGCCACTTTCAATGGATAGAGAGGATTTAATCGAAGAAAGGGCAATTGCAATCACATTATCAGAGGACAATTATATCAGACATTTACCAGTAGAGAGTTTTAGAGTACAGAATAGAGGAGGAAAAGGCCTGAGAGGTGTTACAACTAAGGATGAGGATACTCCTCAGTTAATCGTCACATGTTTTAGTAAAGATAGGTTACTAATATTCACTGATCAGGGCAGAGTTTATGGATTAAAAGCTTGGGAAACACCTCAAGGAAGTAGACTTTCAAGAGGAGGACATATTAGGAATGTCCTGGGTAGTTTAAGAGAGGATGAGAATATAATTTCATTACTACCCATTTCGAAAGATTTGCTGGAAGGGCCAGAGGGTAATTATCTGATTTTTGCTACTAAGAATGGAAGAATAAAACGTAGCAATCTTTCAGAGTATGTTAAGATAAATAAAAATGGAAAATATGCGATAAAATTCGCTCATGGAGATAATGACAGCCTTATCTCAGTACGTGCTTCGAAAGATAGTGATCACGTAGTATTGGTATCTGCCCATGGATATGCTTGCAGATTTATGCCTTCAGAAATAAAAACTAGAGAAGATCCGAATACTGGCGAAATAATCTCAACACACACTGTTAGAGTTCAAGGCAGAGTAAGCCAAGGCGTTAGTGGGATGAAATTAAGTAAAGATGACAGAGTAATTGGGATGATAGTGTCAGATAATTTTGAAAACAATGTACTAACAATTTCTAAGTTTGGGATGGCGAAGAGAACAAGATTAGGGTCAGGTCAAATGATTAACCAATATGATGAAAATCATCAAAAGATTGTTGATGAAAATGGAGATGAGGTCTTTGAAAGAGATGGTTATAGAAAAACCAATAGAGGGACAAAAGGTGTTAGAACTATGTCTTTAAATGAAGATGATGAGATTATCAGTGTAAGACAGATTCCTGACTTATCAGACCAATTATTCATGCTCACCAAATCTGGAATGATGATTAGATTGGCTGCTAATCAAACAAAAGAAACAATGGGTAAAGTAGCTAAAGGAACTCGTATAATGGAATTAAGGAATAGAGAAAAAACAGGTTATGATGATGAGATTATATTCGTAGCCCGTCTACCTAGTGAACTTATTGAAGAAAATATTAATGATGGAACATTGAATGAAGAAGAATGAGATAGACCGTTCCGCTTAAGCCATAATCAAAACTCGGAAGGACACTGCGGCAGTCGCATAGCCTGGCCATTGCGCTGGATTGCTAATCCAGTGGTGTTTCACCTCGGGAGTTCGAATCTCCCCTGCCGCGCCATTATTAGAGGATAGGAGGTTTCTTGTTAACATCATACCCAGCAGGGCTATGAATTACCTGACAGCAGCGGTATTATCTCTGCTGATTACAGTAATTATTCTGACTTTTTGGATTTGGTCTAGAATTAGACATCTGACTCCATCTAATGATCTTTCTTGGGTAAACGAAAATAAATTTACGGCTTATGCAGAAATTGATGGAGATGATGTTTTACTAAAAAATGTAAGAGATTTTAATTGGAGGACTACCAGAGACTATGATGAACGTTGGATTGAAAAAAGTTTTAAGATTTCTGAATGTACTAAAATTTGGTTAGTATTGGAATATTTCTATCCTACTAGAAGACCGGTCGCACATACTTTGCTGAGTTTCGAATTTGAAAATGGAGAAAGAATATCATGCTCAATAGAAGTGCGAAGAGAACCGGGAGAAAAATTTAGCCCTATAAAAGGTCTTTTAAGAGAATTTGAAATAATGTATGTCTGGGCTACTGAAGAAGATGTAATTGGTGTTAGAAGTAGGTGCAGGAAATCAGAAACACATCTTTTTGAAGCAGTAATCTTAGGTGAAGGAAATCAATGTAGGATGTTGGAATCTTATCTAAGAAGGACTAATGGATTACATGAGAAACCAGAATTCTATAACAGCATTTTCAACAATTGTACCACAAATATTGCATCACATGTAAATGACGTTTATCCCGGAAGAGTACCGCGCGCCATTGGAGTAATACTACCTGGTTTAAGTCCAAGATTACTCAGTAGAAATAATTTGGTAAAATTAA
>MDSX01024004.1_pt1 | contig 11671 bp, 12 predicted proteins | sample 811141 | NCBI WGS metagenome assembly MDSX01 (sample SAMN05326642, study PRJNA326480) | marine metagenome | isolation source: seawater | place: Atlantic Ocean: South East | collected 2010
ACTCGGACTTAAACAGGACAAAAGTGGCCAAGGCGTTAACGCCGCATGTCGCTCGGTATGCCTAGCCTGAGCCTGAGGCCCCGCCAGTGGCTCGGTCGGGGCCCCTCCCCCGGGTAATTCAGCTCCCGGGCGTTCTTGACAACCAGCAAGTCGGGAAGGTGTCGAAGTTCTATGCCGAAGCTGAGTAGCATGCATAACTCTGGCTCAAAATCAAGACAGAATAAGGCGGGCGCGATGAAGCTTAATCTTACGCGGGCAAAATCCCCACCATGTCAATCAACCTGGGGCGGCATGTTTCGTCCCTTGTCATGGCTCAAGCTAGGGCAGCGCACGATTAAGGTGCCTGGCACTGAGCAAACGGAACGCCTAGCTTTAAAATAGAATATGAAATCAAGGGGAAGAAATATGAGAAGCGCGGCGCACACTCGAAGCGATTGAGGTCTTTTCTTCTCCCTGGTCAGACAGGATCCTCAACTGGTTGAGCCCTCTATACTGGTCTCTGTCTTCTCTCTATTTGCCTCATAATGCCCTTTTGTTCTTGGTCCCATGGGTACTTTTTTATATCTGGTTCCGTGGACCAACCCATTTCAATTGGGCAGGGACATGGAGCTAGAGACAGTTCAGAGGCCACTTGACTCCACCATTCCTCATTGTCAGAGGTGACATGCTGGACATGCACCTTGAGCGCGCTGACAAAGTGCCCACTAAGAAGCTTGGTGCTTTGGTTCCCTGGGCTCATGGAAGCATACCTGAAAAGCTCGTAATAACATGTTAGAATTACAGGAGACTACATTCAACACTGGATTGTCATTAAGATGAAATTTGTGATTACTTAATGACAGCACAGAGGGATAGCCATTGGCGTGGCTGTCGGGTTAGGCTGAATACAAGCGCCGAGTAGTGTAGTTGAATGTAAAGAGGTAATGCCGTGGGTTGGTCAGTGGCAACACACGTGTACAAGACTCGCATGCACCATCGCCCAATAGATGATGATGCAATGCCGAGCGGAGTTGCGTTTTTCCCTCCGCCCCATATTTGGGATCTAGAGGCTGAATGTCTGTTTGACGCCACAGCATCGCAGAAATGACGGGAAAATGTAACCAGAAGCGGATCAGCAGTGTATTCCAGGTTATCATTTATACGGGTCCCTGCTACAATGGCGATGAGTTCATTCTCAAGCTCTCTTACTCTACCACGGATGGAATTTGTGGGCTGTGCATGTGCCCATGGTGCCAGAACATGCCGTATACGTAGGTATTCCTTCTCACGATGCCCAGTTTCGCACCCCATGCCGGGAGGAGCGTATGGGTCCCTTGAGAAGCTCGAATAGCCTGGACGCCGCTTTACAATGAGGCACAGACGAGCAGGTAAAAGTATGCCGCACTCAGACCTACGACGCGCATTGCATTTGAAGATCGCGATGGAAATTATAGATTTAAAGTCAGTACACCGCGGCACTCCGCGGTATGGCCCACTTATTTGGATAGTACCTCTCCGAATTGATACATACACAAGAAATGTCCTTGAGCGGTGGTAATAGACAAGGAGTTACTATTCGCCTCTTAGTTGCAGGCACGTGGGCTGTTTCAGCAGTGTAGTCAACGCAAGCGTTAAGCTCGACCAAAAGTGGCACTACAACATCTTTTCCCGTATCAGCATCGACAGTTTTTAAACCACGCCACGAAACGGCCATAACCCAAAGGTGGCGCAGGGGCTGTAGGTGGTATTGATTATCATCTATACTTTTGGGAAAGCGTGGGAAACACGCGGCAAGCAGGGCGGCGATACTTTCCTTAGAGCGGGAAAGTGATGCTCGACCCCCGCCCATAAAGAGAAATCCAATTGACATTTGGAGCGCCATGTGCGTGCCTTTATATTGTATGATGCAACTTTGAGAAGACAACAGGGGGAAACTCACCGTATGCCATACCATCGTCAACACACCACCGTAATCTCCGGAGCAGTTTGAGTGATGCAAAATCCCCAGTCCCAGCCATCACCATGCCAAGTGCGACTGAAGTTGTACTAAGACACAGTTCGAGTAGAGCTTGATCTGGTCGCCTTCCATGTGTCTATGAGTGTATTTTCACATGCAAACTCGATATGAATGGCACAGATGCGCGTGCAGCCAAGTCAGATGGGGCAGAGGTGACTCTAAAGTATTCCAAAAAATAGCGCAAGGTAGCTGAAGCGCATATGCAACTAGTACCCGCGTAACGTAGCCCAAGGGCCTACAAGGTGAGACTAACAAGATCAATGCATTGATAACTCACAAAACAACCACCTGCAATTATGCTAAAACGTGCCTGCGACATTGCATTCAAGTCGGCTATAGACAAATCAGTGGCAGGAAGTCCTGTAACATGCCTGAACGATGCCAGCATGAGTGCAAATGGGATGCAGCATGAACTTGCCCGTGGTCATTGTTCGCAGGTGGAGACGAGGCGAGTACTCGTGGTAGCTGTGATTCGATCCATTCAATGCTAGGCTCAACAGCATCCCAGAGTATAATACTACGTGCAACAGTCCGCAAAAGTTGTAGATCTGGGCGCACACCATTGAGAAGAATGTGCGTCTCAGGAAGCTCAAGCCGTGCAGCTGCTGCGATAGAGTTTGTCTGTATGTAATATAATCCCATGGCAATTATTGCTCCAGGCGCTGTCATGTCAGTGTTAATTTGTTCTCCTTCACGCACACGTGAGCATTTCAAATGGTTGCTTGCCAGGATACTATAGGGGTCTCTAGATTCATGAAAAAGACTTTTTACTGTCTGTCCGCCAGCAAGAGCACGATGCAAGCGCTGAGCAATCTTAAGATCGCTAAGACCAGCAGTCTCGTGGGTCCCACCTCTGCCAAGTGTAATCATACCAAGTGCCAAGCCAGCAGCAAGCGCGTACGCTTCACGATTGCGAATACGATCATTGTGTGTGCGGTGAGATATCTCACCGAGAAGAAACTCCGCCATTAGGCGATGTGCTGTACCAGAGTACACCAAACCTATGCCTGTCATTGCAGCTGTTTGAGCCGCTGCAGACACTTCCATTTCAGCAAATGGCTGTGGAAGAAGCGAAGGTATGTGGAGACATAGCATTTTGGAGACTGCTGTGTCTGCAGTCCCTCGTTTTGCAGCCGCCATCCCAAGCAGAATACCGACTGTAGTGGGCTCATGACCGGATGTAAGATACTCGTATATATCAGTCATTGCAAGTACATCCAAGTGGCGCTGTAGGCCCAGCGCAAGCAAGAGACCTCCATGTTGAGGGGAGGGAGCTTGCGGTCTATTGTAGATTATCCAAGTTCTTGTTACTCTGGCAGGTTGTCCACATTGTCTGCTAGGGCAAAAGGCAGCCGAAATCCAGGGTTGTATTCGCAGGCCAGCGGCGACCCCATTATGAAACGATGGCCACACATTAAAAGTGTCTGCTCCTGAGGCGGAAATGTCTAAGGCAAAAGTAGTGTTGGCGGGTGATAGTCGGCCCAATAGACAGATTTTTGGAGCCTGGACGGTTTGTAAATCAGCTCTTACATGTATTTGTATCTTGTATGTAAGACACTGGTCACTAGCAGGTAGTGATTCCGCTAAAGTCCGTTGTAGTGCAAATGACCCCAGGGTGATCATGCCACGCCCAGGGATGCTGGCACATGATCGTGCACAGGCAAGCCGGAGTTTCCCCTGCTTACGCTGCTCAAATTCGTGATCTGCCATCTCAGGGGGGCGATCCAGGCGAAGGAAAACAGGATCTGAACAGCGGAAGAGACGTGACACTTCGCGCACACGTGTGTCACTAAATTGCAAGGAGCCGGAGTCTTCAAGCTGCGCCAAACTGTGCGAAGGTCAGTCTTCTTCGTGTGTGTGCGCGGGAGGGGGGGCGTAAACGTAGCAGGGCCTTCATTCTTTGACACAGAAACTCACCCATCGCTCTCATCGTCCTTGATCAAACCATAACTACAAGCATCGTCCGCTGCATCAATGTCTGCGCGAGGAGGAAAAAGCAAAGCTGCGTATGCACGGTCCCAGAAAACAAGTGCCCTTTTATCTTCAAACATATCCCGAGTTTGGTACTGGCCACAAGCAAAGTTAGCAACAAGTAACAGGTCATTTCGACCCAACAAATCATAAGCTGAACAAGGCCATTTTTCAAGTGGCCGTGCATGACAGTACTGTAATGCACCATGCAACGGCAAAGAAATTCGTGTTGGAAGGAGATCCAAGTCTTCTGCGGAATACTTTGAATACGCCATTCGCAACACGAGCGCACTTGCTGCGGTACAGCCAGAAGCGTATGTATCATGAGTAATTTTACTTGTATCATAGTCAGCTGTACAGCTCGTCACACCAACTTGGTATGACAAATGACGGTCAGTTTTAGGGATAGCCTTTGAATGGTTGCTGGGTAACCCTATATACAAAGCCTTTTTTACGTGTACGAGGAGAAAGTTGATTACCTGCGCTGCCATACTGCAATCGACATAAGAGCATACGAATGCGATTCAAGTATTTCCAAGTGAGCTTCGAGACTTTGAATTCTCTATACACCGCGCGAAGAGCCTTACCTATGGCGTTCTTGAACAAAACTGGCGATATATGCATTTGAACGTATTGACGAAGGCTGCTGAGTGGCTTCTTCACTATTGAGCAAGCCGGCGCATACTTCTCACCGACCATGGGCAAAATATCTCTGACATCAATTGATTGAACCTGTTGCAGGCGATGCAATTCGCTCGCCCCCAGCATCTGCCAAGCGTCTGTGATGTTGCTAGAGCTGCCATTCTGTCCACCTGAAAGGCCACGGCATCGAGCAGGTAGGGCTGCTAGAAGAGCATGACCTTACCTTCAGGGATGCCCAAAATTATGTCCAGGGCAAGTGTAAACGCATACCAAGATACTTCAAACAGGACCAGGTGGTTAGCATTCGAGCATAGGGCACGAACAGCTTTGGCCATTGCAACTCGCCTGCATATAGTTTTATTTCCTTTGGATTTAGGAGTGGTGACGTACAGAGTAAGAATGAGATCTGCAGGGAGAGTCTCAATAAGAACCGCCATCGTGGCTTCCACAATCTTGGATTCGAAGCTGACGCAGGTGGAGAGGCAAATGCAACTTTTGTTACTTTTTAGCTGCAGTACAACTCTGCTCGTACAATTTTGGTCGCAGAGCCGCATCACTTGAGACTGTGCCTCATGGAAAGGACAAAACAGCAAGCTAGGAGCAACTATCGCAGAAATAGAATTCTGACAGTTTGTGAATACAAGATCACCATTCTCTCTCAAAATTACGATGCTGGCAGCAGAATATCTTGTTTGTAGAGGTAAAGGTATAGCATCCAAGCAGGGTATGCGATTTACAATATTAAACGAGACCCAGGGTCCACTGCCATCTACTCGATTGATTGACAACGAATTCAACCTGGGCAGTTGCATTTGAACATATAGTATGTATTTGCTCTGATTATACAAACTGAGGTTCCTAGATGTCCCATGCGCAAGAATAACATGCAAAAACAAAGCGCCATGATCGTCCGATGTGCGAAATACACGAGATGAGCTTTTCGACGCTCGGAGCTTTCCAGAGCCTCCAGAGCCATCCGTTAGTCTCCTTATTACAGCATGCTCGCACTGCCGTGAATGACTAAAATGAAAAGTATCCGGCAACAATGATAATTGTTTGACTTTAGCGTGCTGCGGAGCATTGCTGCTATCAAGAGGGGGTCCAAGACCACAAGTTGGATTGTTTATTTTCTTTCGAGGTAAATCTTCAAAAGATTGGCACCAGAGAGCATGAGCTTGCTCACTTATGATATAAGTCACTATCAAGGTAGGTGGTTCCCTAGAAACAAAAATAACGCGGCCAAGAGATTGTCTGCTATCATCATCATTTAAAACCTCGAAATCAACATGTTCCACCGGCACAGGGTCTCGAAGAGGATGAGTCACGGTGAAACATCTAGATGCATCGCACTCATACAATAGAAGCCCTTCGTAACCCTCGCATCTCAGGGAACATGGCCACGCGGTGCTTAAGCTGAAAGGCAAAGTTGCTTCAACTTGTGTCCCATCAAAGGGGCTGAGAAACAAAAGCTTTGATTTTGTCTGCACAGCAAGCCAACCGGGCGCACCTTCTCCGTCGAATGCCACCCAGGTGACCATGGTCACAGCCCTCGAACCAGAAATGCAGAATCTACGCGAGGCATAGTGACCGCACCGAGGTCGTAGTGTGATCGCAGATCCAACTGCATGAGCTATTGACTCGACTGCTGCTTCCGCATCAACTATTGGTCGATATTGCGCTCCACAAATGGTGTAAACAGACGAAGAGATTTTCAAACTTGAGTTATACCACAACATTCTTATCTCTTGCAACCTGCAACCTGCGCGCCTACATCATGATACTCGACCGTACCTACGGTACTGCGGTAGGACTAAGACCGTACAAGGTACCGGCAGCTTCGGCTTACCAGTATTTCCGGTAGGTACCTCAGGCCAGCTCCTGCTGTATCCTGACCGTGGGTACCACGTTAGGTAGGTATTATCATTAACGCATTCACGAGAGCCTGAGAGTCACCACCACTGCCAGCCTGACTCGCCGGACTCGGCCCGGGCCGGGAGTGGCCGCGGCCGCAGCCCCGACACCGATAGAATAACAATCTTAGTTCAAGTTTACAAAACATCTCAGGCTTGATGGCCCGGGGTATTCTTGCCAGTGTAGGTGGACAATGAGTGTCCGGCGAAGGCTTTTCCGAGTCCCGGACAGAGGCGTTTGTACGTCCCCCGCCGGCTAGTCCGAGTCACTGGCAGGCTGGGCCCGGCCCGGGGGATTGATACAACCGTGACTTGAAGATATAGATCAACAAGAAAGGAGAAGCGAAGTTCGGCTCTGACAATGTTCCACACGACACCCGAAAATCTCCCGGGATCCGAGTCCAAGTCGGTGCCACAACACACTGGTTTGTCACTGGTTTGGTCACGGTCACGGTTGGTTGGTTTGGTCACGGATTTTTATGTTTGTTTGTCACGTTTGTTTGTTTGGTTTATAAGTTCCACAGTCTTAAACGCGAACGGACACTCCCTGCGTTGGATTTTATTTTTACCTCGCGGAGCCCCCGGCAGGAAAAAAGGTTACTAGTAGATTTAAAAGGTGTGAGCTACACCAAGGTAACCTTTCCTTAGGGCAAGTGACCGCGCAGTGGTACAAAATTTGAAAGTCTTTCGCACACACGGCCTCATCCTGTCTAGACCCACACCATGCCACCATCCTCTCTACGAACATAGATGGGACAGTCCAGTATCTTCTAGCTATGTACCATATCTACATGCAGCTGTGCTAGGTTCAGTTCAGACACCCAGACTTCCTCAGCCTGAGTCCCCTGGATAATCTCCCTACAGCCTAATGGATCCCTGATATGGCTGCTCACCACCAGCGCCAGGTCATTGCAAGGCTTCTAATCACAGCAAAGTGAGAACGTCATACATACACGTTTCTAGTGTGAGTTCACTACGGTACAATTAGCTATCAGCAAGCGGCCACATGGGCTATTATTACACTGTCCATTTTCAGCCGGATTGTGATGCAGTTCACGTTGAGCGATCCTCGTTGATGCCAAGCGGGGTATCTATCGAATCGACTATGCGAGTGTCAGTTAGACTCAGGGGACAGTTCAGAGAAGCGCTACTAAAATCTGAAGCTGTGTATCCCCATACACCTTTCTTTTTCTCGTATATGTTGGAATGGTTTGCTTGCTGTCTTGGTGTGGAGTTTGATCTTTGCTCTTGAGTATAGAGTGCTGTTTCGATGTACGCACGCCTGCTTGGAAAGTAATAAAAAGGCAAGCGGATGATAGGAAAAGCAGATAAGCCACATTTCATGTTTCCTTTGACGCGCTCACTAAAAGCTCCGTCAGTAGGTTCCTCACAAATCGTCTTATATCTCTGTTTTGTTTTGCTTATATCTGATAACTTCGCGCGAATGTTGGTGTGGGACTCAAGTGAAGCACATATCAGATCTTTGAAAGTGTCAATGACCACAAAATCAGGAAATAACAGAATAACTTCATCTATCGACAAAGGAGATTCATTCAGTAGCTGAGCTGACCCAATTGCACCGTACCTTTGTGCTTACTAGAGAGAGAGCATTCAGTTCAAAAAAATTCACGCCGCAAGCGGACTCTCGATTGTTTATAAGATACTTTGCAATCATAAGCCACATGCGCCTGGCAATCAGGTAGATCTAATCTATTCTCACATTTTAGACTGTTATTCAGACACCGTGAGCAATTCGCCTTCTTGCGTTAATATTGATTTGAGGGAGATTGGCAACCTTCTTGGCAAAGGAAACATCATATGCCAATGCAGCTCCGATTACATCTTCGTATAGAGATAGCGTTTGGTACAGGCGGATACAGGGACGGACGTGGTGCTTAGAGACACAGGCGCGCAGCACTGACTGTAGGTCGAAAAGTCCAAGCGCCTCAGGCGGAACAAATTCACACTCATGTTCGGTCAATTTCCGAAAAAATATATATGCGATAACATCGGCAGTCCGGTATATTTGATGACCCTGTAGATGAATTATGCTGTCCAGTACCTTATATCCCTTCTGCTCGAGCCGAATCAACGCAATAAGTGACTTTGATTGAGTTAGAAATTTACAGAGCTGCGTCGAGAGTAATGATGAGACGTGATTTTTTAGCAGCATAGTCGATGTGTAGTAGAGAATTGGGTCCTCTGTTTCTGATCCCGAGTTACGTAGGTAATTCCAGGCATCCTGCTTGCCTATAGTAAACGATCGCATGAAAGTAATGCCAGTGACGGACTGGAGGCACCGATCGTAGCCTCTGTCACATACAAAATGGAAGATGTTCTGGCCAAGGGCCAACGGCGTTGAAGCGACAGAGGAAATGAGGCAGTCATGCCAACATCCAATGAAAAGATCAAAAACGGTCCGACTTTTGATTTCACATAGTCGATCATCAAATCTCATCTCTGCCTGCCCCACTGCATGCTTCGAGCCGCCTTGCATTATCAACATTTGATGTATCTCCAACAGCCAAATGCACAAGACGGCTAGTTGGGTCTTATCTTTCGTATCAGTAACAGCAATCTTTGCAGAGAAGAAAATAGATAGCAACTCCATACTCTCGGACTTCAGGAAATTAATGGCCATCTACGCCGAGGGGAATTATTGAAAAGCCATATATAATGTGCGCACTTCCTGAAATGACGTAGTCGGTTGCAGTGCACGGCGCTGTGTTCTTCTGGCAAAGAAAAAGTTTTTTATTAGGTATGCCATCTCAACGAGGGAATTTCCCTTTAATGATACGCGGCAATCTAGAGAGAGCGTAAACTCGCGCTTGTCTGTGACTAGTGCGCGTTCCAGACAGGCTCGCCTATCTCGCAATATGAAGTCCCAGAATATTTATTATACTGTAAATGTGCGCAGCGCCGGGTATTGCGCTGTAAAAGTTAAGTTTCCAAGACAGCATGCGTAGAGCATAAAATCTAGATAGAGCCACAGTGAGTCGGACGTGCAGTCTTTCAAGAAATAGCCGCATACGCCAAACTGACACAGCTGGATTTCTCGAGTCTCCCGTGCTGTGGATTGACTCACAACTACAATCGTGTAATTATACAGGAGCAGGTAATATCCGTGGGTTTGTGCTAGAGACAACGGTGGGGTTTCTCTTATATAGGCCCAAACTCCTGCTGTAAGGAATACAGAAAGCCTGTTATTCAAGCTGTCGCTCCAAATAACTACAAAGTAAATACACAGTTCCACAGACTCAAGGTTAACCACAAAGTAGCCCTGGAATATCCCTGATTTGGTTAATGCGTAAAATGAAAAGAGAGTCTTTTCATCACAGTACGTGGAGGTGCAGAGCAGCTCGGAGTTAGGAAGAATAGAAGCAGGAATCAGACAAAAAGATGGAACAGCAGGCATTTTTTGATAGGGTGCAAATATATAACTGAGCCTGCCATGTTGCAAACATGATACGAAAGCAGCTGTGTGTCTGTCACACTGCGCGCTCGCGAAGTATCACCCGAGATGTAGTACAAGCGACTGTGTGGCGGCGTCGTGCTTATAAGCACAAAGAAAAGAGGCGACTCATGGTGCAAGGATGGAATTATTACATTCAATTGCAGTCCAGATATTGCGGTAGCTTCCTCGAGCCTCAACCTCAGCGAAAGTCTCGGGCTGGGTCCGCTAACGCAGAGCTTCGTTTCGTACACGCATCCACATGTCGTACCCACCAATATCGAACTAGTTGAATACGAATCGCCACAGCAATTATATGCTATCTTCGATATCACCTAGGGTGTAAACTATCCAATTAAGAACAGATTGAAGCGCCTCACTGCATCATTCCAGTGTGACAGTTTTATAAATCCAGACATCGACTTATACCAATTTGCTCCATCTGAAAGCGACACCACTATGTGATTTCCAGTTTGGTCGACAAACACTTGGTGAATTTGAGTGTCTCTTAACTTGCTAGGGACAAATAGCTCTTGCCCGTCGGCCGCAGAATCAGAGTTTACTATGACAATGCTGCATCTGAATGTAGCACCAATAATCATTCCATTTGCAGCGACAGCGTGTTTGAACCTCGCCTTGCTCATATAGTAGATTTGAGGTGGTTGGTAATACACACAAACCTTAAGATGTTTATGATACGCGTGCCGGATGACAAAAGCTCGTCTCACCATACTGACGATGGCGCCGAAAGCTCGAGGGCGAACCACTAGCGCTCAGCATCATAGCACTTATGGGCATTCATTTTTTTTGTAACTTCACGGACCAGGCAAAGCCAAAACGGGCGGTATGACATTCAAATTGTACAGCTCGTACCGTCGTCCTGTCAGAGGAGTGGGCATACAGCCCCAGCCCGTACCTCTACCGCCGTACCTGCTACGATATGGAAAGTATCCTTGTATTTACGCCTACGAAGCTTCGGGTGTTCAACCCAGCCGCCCTTGGCAGCCAGCGAGAACGGGGCTGGCTATCCCTAGGTTGGGGTTGGCCCCCAGATGAGTACGTCCTGTTCACCTGTCGCAGATCAGTATGGGTGATCCGCCAGTGCCAGTGGTGACGAGCTAATACTAGTAGCCTTTGGTCAATGGTTTGCTCTGGCACTGCCGAAGGGGTCTTTGGCAATCCCCTGGAGGTATGGGGTTATCCCCGGAACTTCCAGTTCCCCTTCGAAGCTCGTTAGTGGGGTCGTTGCGATCCCGAAGTCGACTCGGACTCGGATAGGAGTGAGTCGATAGGAACCTGAGTGAGAACCTTTTTTTTGTCACGGGCTGTTTCCACCAACAATAGGGCAGCCCTCTAGACTTCTTTTGGTGACAATGACCTCTGGATCGAGCGGATTCCCTGTAATATAGCATACGAATTTTGCACAGTCACCTGTATGACCAACATCAAAGGTTTTCAACCCATTTTGGAGTCTTATGAGGTTGCTGCCTGTCATGTCTTCTTCCAGAGTCTACGGGTGTGCGTTGTGCTTTTAAGGCGTTTATATGTATACGGAGTGTGCCAGTGTCCCCCTCACTGGCAGGCTGCGCAGAGGTCATTTCTATCATTCAGGCTGGCATCATGATGATACCAGCCTCTCTCAAGACATCCTCCCCGATCAAGGTGCGGTCCTGGTGGAATCCATCAGTCTCATACAATGCT
>MDSX01027760.1_pt1 | contig 11671 bp, 9 predicted proteins | sample 811141 | NCBI WGS metagenome assembly MDSX01 (sample SAMN05326642, study PRJNA326480) | marine metagenome | isolation source: seawater | place: Atlantic Ocean: South East | collected 2010
CGTAGCGGCGACCCCGCATGGGATTCGCTAAAACCGAGTGAAAGAAAGACCTTGTTAGACGAAGTATTCCAAGATGATGATTGGTATGACGGTAGCCCGTTCTATGTCGGAGGGGCAGCAAACCCTGCCTTTGATGAGATTGCAACAAGAATTGGGGCTCCTGCAAAGACTATCAAAAAGTATTATGCCGCATGGCTTAGTGCTAGAGGGTTGGATGCTAAATCTGCATTCACTATCCCGGGAAGTGTTATCTCCCCAATGGGGCCCAGTGCCTCTGAGGGTAGAAGAAACTCACCTAGCCAACATCTAGAAGATATGATGAGAGCACCTGTTACTTTACCACAACCACCAATTCAGCCTCCAATGGGAGGAGACTCAACATCTAATTCTGTATTCGCTATGATGAATTTCATGGCGCAACAACAAGCAATGGCCCTTGAGCAAAGTAAGTTTTCATCTTATCAACAGATGGAACAACGCAGGATGGACCAACAAAGGGAAATAGAAAACCGACGTGAGCAAATGGCAAGGGACCAACAATTCCTAACTCAACAGATGGCTTTCATGCGTGACATGATGAAAAAGAATCCTAACGATGACGGATTCTTCGACTCAGACATGAAGGGCATTTTCAAAGAAAAGATGGTAGACCAATTGCTAGGGAATAACGAAGGCGGTGCTATAGAACGTGTCGCTAGTAAATTATTGAATAGCGATGTTCTATCTGCAGTAGGAACAGGTGTACAAGCAATGGCTGCGACAAGAAACCAACCACCTGCAGGATACGACGTACCATCATACGACCCATATGCACAAGAAGTACAACCTACTCAACAGCAACAGCAAATTATGCAACAACAGGCATACGAGCAACAACAGATGCAACAGCAGCAAATGCAACAGCAACAGATGCAACAGCAACAGTTCCAACCTCAGCAACAACAGTTCCAACCTCAGCAGCAAGAAGAACTCCCCGGATTCTTCTCGGAAGGAGTCGAAGAACCTGAACCTGTTCTCCAAGAGATTAGCCCTGACCAATACAAGATGGAAATTCTAAATGCTTGGAAACAAATCCCGGGTAAAGCAGAAGAACTTCAAGACCCTAAGCGTTTGAAGGCTTTACAAGAAAGGATAGAGATTGGTGTAGAAATTATCATGACAGAAAATTCTAAGATGATTCCGCAGAAGAAAATGGAACTTATGGTAGAACGTATCCTATTGATTGACAATGTCCGTGATATCGGATTGCAAATTAGACAAGCAATGGAAATGGTCGCACAAGGAGTAACAAAGGAAACAGTACTAAGTGAAGCACGCAAGCGACTAACTGGAAACCCAGTACTCGCAAACACATTCGCTAATACAACTTACGAGGAACTGATTGGAAAGATTAAACCATTTGAAGCAACAGGTGGACTACATCACGATATTGGATTCCTACAACGCCCAGATACCGCAAACTTCTGTAGAGAAATTCTTGCTGCAATCGCTTGAGGTGAAGTCAAATGGATGATGAAGAATCAAACTTTGAACGTGATGCATCATTACTTTCATTTAACACGCTGATGTATCTTCTGTTATTCGTAGTCCCTGCAATATCTACAGGAGTACTCCTTTCGATGAATACTAATTGGGAACTAACCAATGTTTCTATTGTTTCCGTTGCGGTACTTAACGCAAGTATCAACAGCGTAATTGCATACCTAACGATTAGGCTAGACGGCAAGTCAAACGACACACTAGACCATCTTGATGTTGTTATTGATGCTACTGAAGAATTAGACGATACACTACAAGACGCTAATGCTAAAGTAACATCATTCACCACTGATTTAGATGAAGCAAAGGCTATCTTTCAAAAAGTTGGAGTGAACCTAACTGAGTTAGATTTGGAGCCTATTGCGGAAGTAGTAGAGAAACTAAAAGAAAACAAAGACGGCTTGAATGAAGTTTTAGACAACCTCAGAGAAGTTGATGTAACAAGTTATATCAATCAAGCAAAAAGGATAGACTGGAAACAACTTTTAGATGCCGCAGAAGAAATTCTAGGATTTATTCAAGCAAGGAATACCCCTAGCGAACCCGCACTTTCAACACAAGATATAATGCAAAACATATCACTAACAAATAATAATGAAAGAGTCCCTATTCTAATAGAAGACGAATGGCCAGAGGAAGAGGAAGAAGAGTACGAACCTGACTGGGATGAGGAGGAAGAAGACGAGGAAGAGGAAGAAGAATACACGCCTCCTCCTATTTCTCTGAGAAGGAATAAGTCACCCTCTCTAAAGCGAAGGTGATACCTTGCCTAAGGTTAGAATAACAATACCCGGAACACCAGTAGCACAAGGAAGACCTAGACTGACTACCTTCGGAGGACATGCAAGAGCGTACGACCCGAAGAAATCAAGAGATTGGAAAACAATGGTAAAGGAGTTTGGAATACAAGCCATGAGAGAGTTTGAACACGAGAACCCATTTCAAGGACCCCTTAAGGTATGGATTAAATGTATAATGCCCTTACCTAAATCATCACATAGGAAAAGAACACCCGTACCAGAGAAATGGAATATCAAAAAACCAGATGTAGACAATCTATACAAAGGAATAGCAGACGGACTGGAGGGAGTAGTTTATCATAATGATTCTCAGATATGTGACTTACAAGTTATCAAGAAAACGGCGGCCCAAGAAAAAGGACCCAAAGTGATGATTGAAATTAGTACTATAGATGATTAACGCAGGTGTTAATACAAAGCATGAGTTGGGCAATACATGGCCGAGCAGGTTCTTCGTGTAAAGTTCAAGCCCGGTACCTCTATGGAACAACGATTCAAGGTTGTTGTCGAATACCTACGCAGACTAATCGAAGATGGTCTACGAGATAGATTCGTTAGACAAAAAGCAATAGAAATTATTCATAGAGCAGGAGTTAAGCAACACGATGAGTTAGGAGAGATTACTGCTATAACAAAGTGGGTGCAAAATAATGTTCACTACGTCAAGGACCCATGGGCAGTAGAATACTTCATGACAGCCAGACGTATACTAAAAGACGTAGACGCAGGACAATCAGGAGCAGACTGCGACGACTTCGTTATTGTGTGGGCATCTCTATTAGGAGCACTAGGATATCAAACAGGTGCCATAATTGTAGACTCAAACAAAGATGGAGTATTCAATCACGTAATGGGTTGCGTCAAAACCATGGGACCAACTAAGAAATATGGGAACAAATGGATTGTCGCAGAACTTATCTTCCCCAACTTCAAGTTGAACCAATCAGTACCAATTAGTAGAGTATATCCGTTGATTGCGGACGCAAGTACATCTAGAACACCTATACATCATCAAAACATTGCCGGAGGAATCAATTCATTAAGTGGTGGCCCATCCGGTAGTTTAGGTACGGGATATAAACACCCTTACAGTAGAGTATTAGGCTTCATACAAGATAAACGGTGATACAATGGTTTGGATGGGTTCAGAAAGAGAAGACGATGGACACATACCTATTGGATTCCCAGAAGAAGCACTAACACCATTGGGTAACTCCGATATGGCCAACTTCAATATCAATAACGATGCCGAGCGTTTGATTAATGAACACCCAGAAATGAAACAGTTAGGTGCTTTACCTAATCTTCCTGCTCCCAGAAATAACCCGATGGGTCTTATCGCTAACAAAAAGGAGTCAGTTATGCTCCTTGGAATTGGCGCATTGTTAGGACTCGGCCTTGTTAGAATCTGGGACCATAGAACCAAGTGAGGGAAATAATATGCAAATGAGTATGAAAGAAGCAAAGCGTAGAGGAATGCTACAGCCGAATCAAATGCCGGCCAACAGCAACAACTTCTATGAAACAGACATTAGACTACCGGAAGAATACATGGCTAACGTTCAGCGTGAACCTATTATGTTCGGCGGACTAGGAAGAATGAATGGATTCGGAAACGACCCAGAATTCAACCAAGGACTAGAAAATCTGAAAACACCGGGACTTTACGGGGCGTTTGGAAATCTAAGTGTCAGTGATGGCGGATTAATCAAAGCCGCTGCAGCAGGCGGAGCATTGCTTGCATTGACAGGTAATCTCAATCCAACCAAGATGAAGATGAGAGATGTAGTAATGTACCTCGGTGGCGGCTACATTCTCATGAAAGCACTTAACTGAGGCGATTCCTTGAGAGGAAATCCATCGTATCACCTAGGGTATAGCCCTCACGCTCCTTATGGTGATTTAGGATTTTCCTTTAAGAAAACACTCAAGCGCATCAAGAAAAAAAGTAAAGTTGCAGCAAAGTCCGTTAGGAAATCTTCTGCGTACAAAAAAGCAGTATCACGAGCAAAATCTTCTACCAAGTCAATTAGACGCTCACCATTTACAAAAAAGGTAATGCGAAGAATGCCTGCTCCTGTAAAGAGAAGTACACGCAATATTATTTCACGCTCAAGGGCTCAAGCGTACAAAAAAATGAGTGCAAAGAAACGCAAGGCATTACCTTCTTTTATGAAACCAAAGAAGCGAAGACCGACTCCATCAAGGCCCAAGGCAGTAGTAAAAAGAGCACCTACACGACAACGTGTATCAAAGCCAGTAAATAGAGCACTCAAACCTAGAACCGTAAAGGGACCTAGAGGAGCAAGAGGCGGAACTGGACCAACCGGAGAACAAGGACCGAGAGGTTACCCCGGCAGTAGAGGCCAAAGAGGGGCAAGAGGTTTGCCCGGCAAAAGTATCTCCACTACTGATAGATGGAAGCACAAACTTGAGAAAGATGAAATGCGACGCATTTATCAAAACAGAATGAGGTTAGGTAGAGAACGCAATCTACTAATCAACAATCAATTAAGCGAGATGCAAACCAGAAATGCAATATTGATGCAAAGAATCAATGAGCAAGAAGGACTCGCTAAGAAAAATATTAACAACGCCACAGTGTACAAACAATGGCATGATTTCAAAGAAGCCGCCCAAGAGACTATATTCCCCAAACTAGGCGGCATTGATATAGAGGACGAGTACATCGCATCAAGCGTGTCGGTCTTACCATGGCTAGTACTCGGACTAGCATTGATTACAAGGGAGGGCTAATATGGCAAAAATACCAGTACGACCACCTAATACGCCAAGAGAAGTGAAAGCAGCAAGAAGTGCCATTCATAGGCTTGACCAAAGTGCAGCAAAAATCAACAGAGACATAATGAATCGTAAGGTGGATAACCTAAGCGAAGCAAGGAGAATTGCCGCCAATAAAAGGGCAAAGTCCACTGAACTTAAGTTAGATTTAATCAACTCACCCGCTATGAAGAAATCATCTCGCAACAAGTATCATAGTTACAGAATGCCTACTAAGGTTAGGTCTGCAAGAAGAAGACCCAGACGCAGGGCACCACTCAAAAGAAGCATTCAAGCATCTATTAGAGCAAGCAACAACAGGCTAGTACAGTCGAGAACAGCAAAACCTTTCACTGTTGCAAAGCCTTCACCTAAAGCACCTCAAATCAAGAGAGTAGTCAGGAGAGCACCACGAAGAGGATATGTGCGCCGTGTACCTCAAAGTCCAGTACGCTCTGCGAAAAATATTGTGAGAAGACCAAACAGAATGTCTAGAATGTTCAAGCGTATGGCAAGAAGGAGCCCATCAAGGCGACAACGCATTGCACTCAATAGAGAGTCAATTGTGCAAGAAAGAAACGCCAAGGTTGCTAAATCACAATTAAATAAGAACAGACGGCAACAACAAAACTCCCGTATTGCAAGGATGCGCCAAAGATACCTACAACAGCAAAAGCAACGCAAATACACAAAGAGAGTCGCACCTAGTCCACAGGATGCCAGAAGAATTAGAAGGCGAGCAATTTCTAGGCAAACGTACGTTATCAAGGGCCAGAAAGTCTCTAAACCAGTTTACGATAGATACATGTCCCAACGGAAAGCAATCCGTGACAGACGAAGAGCATTGATGAGAACCAAGCCTCGCAAAACATCTCGCAGAAGAGCACCTGTTAAAATGAACAGACCAAGAAGCAGGGCAATGAATTTACAGAGCCAACAACGCCGAGGTCAATCAATCGACAGGATGAAAGCAAACGCAGCGCAACGCTCTATGCTTGAAAGAAATCTCCAACGCAGAAGAGTTGCTCAAGCACGAAGTAACAACATTGCACAGCAACGCCTTAGAATGCTAAGAGAAAATATGACCCGCAGTAGAAGTTCTGCAGTCATGCAAGCAAAGCAAATAGAAGAACACTTGGCTAAACTTAAGGCGAAGCAAACAAGTGTACAAAGTAGGTTATCCCCAATTAAGTCAAGAATTCGTTCATTCCGTAGTATGCGAAGACTAGGAGAAGCAAACTTAGGTGCAATCCGTAGGGACGACAACCTAGCAGACAATCACCGCTACAACATGCAAGAACTTTCAAAACTTGAAAATGAAGCAAGTGCCTTGGGAGCAGTCTCCAGAAAACTAAAGCAACAAGAGATGAACTTACAAAATGAACTTCAAGTTGTTTCTGACCAAATAGGAAACCTAAACCCTAGTAGACTTTACAATGAAAACAAAGAGAACCTAAGCGAAACAAAGTCGCTTGAAAAGTGTCTAGCAGACAAACTACAAGCACTGAATCAAACAGGGCACGTATCTGGCGACGGCATCAACAAAGCAAAGGCAATCATTAGACAATTTGACAAGCGTCAGATTCCATTTGCAGAAGCCAAGACCCGTATCTATAGAACACTAAAGCAAGCACATACTCCAAAGGGAGGAGATATACTTAAGCCTGATATCGCAGGCCTAACTGCGGGTATTGAGATGTTTTCCAATATGCTTGCTGAACAAGGTAAAGAGTTTAATTCAAACGGTAAAGAGCAACTACGTAAACTAGTAAACAAGTACTCAGTAGGTCAAATTAAGACACAACAAGAAGCCGAGGCACAGTTTACTCAAATTATCAACAACCCAAGATATGTGCAAAAGAAAGTTACTATTGCGGAACTTGGACATGCAAGAGCATTGGGTATTGCTGCAACAATACGCAGCAGAAAATCAAAGCAACTACCCGGCGTACGCCAACTCACTACTGAGCGTCGTGCTTTCTATGAAAAGCAAAGAATTGCAGAGGAAGAACGTCTCAAGAAAAGCCAAGAGCGTGTAGAAGCACAACAGTCTCTGGCCGGCATCTTCCCTCGCACTAGGTCTGCGATGGAGAGGATGAGTCGATGAACCGTGCAGCAAGGAACGCTCGACAATCTCGTAGGCATCGAAGATTCGGTTCTATAGGAAATGTCAGCCCTTCCTTGCCGACAGGCAGACCATTAACGCTAATGTTTCTCGGATATCAACGCGAAGCAGGGGGTAGAACCCACACTCTTTACGAATCAGGTAGATGGAAGAAGGTAAACGAAACCTTTCAGACAGATGAGGACATTACCATACACTACAAAGTTCTAGGAGATGGAGCAGGCTTCCTAATGGGTTCCCACACCTCTAGCGGAGTAGAATCATTGTTGTTTGTTAGACCTGTAAAACAAGGGGAAGGTCGAATGACTGTAAGAATCCCCTTACCTAAACTACTTGCTTTCAAAATAGCACTTGCAACTTCACTACCCACTAATATAGACGGTTCACAATTAACCAACCAAGAAAGAGCATTTATTGCACGCAACGCATTATCAATATCAGCAACAAGGACACCCAACACGCAAATAAGCCCAACATTAGGGGCATTAGGCTTTGTACCAAAAAATGAATTAACATTCAAAGCGAAGGGCAACACCACAGTAGGAAACAGGGAATACTGGGATGGTAAACTAGACAAGCATTCATTCAAGCGACACGGGTACACAGGAACCACTTCGACATTCAAATCTGGGGGCGCAACCAACCCAATAGGCCCATCGTGGGTTTCATATCCTACCGCACTTCACGCCTTTAGAGCAGCCTATTATTACGCAGATGAAGGAACCGCAGACAATTTTGGTTGGCATGCAATAACCAAGCCTAACTACAGAATGGGAACAGCAATACCAATAGCAATGGTTGGTCAGATGGTTTACCACGACGACGACTCATTGACAGGTTCAGTTTCATGGAAAGACCCTAAGACATTCAAAGGCTTAGGAGAACTAAGCGACCAACAAATACTTTCATACGACCAAGCAGTTGGAGACTTTAGTGAACTAGGTTGGTCACTCAAGAAGGCATACAAGGGTGCCAAGAAAAGGGTCAAGAAAGCAGGAAAGAGCGTCAAGAAGGCAGCAAAGTCAGTAACCAAGACTGTCAAGAAGGCAGTAGACACCGTTGTACCAGATGTGCGTGCCCCGGGCAATCCTGAATACCATTGGACAAAAGGTAAAGTTTCAAGAGAAAAGATTTGGTTTATGAAACAGTATTACACACATAGCCTACCAGACCAACAGAAGAAGTCCAGTGAAGAGAAACGGTTGAATGCTAAGTGGCCTGCCGGAACTGTGCTTGATACAGCGATAGCACCATCTGACCAGTACAGATACAAATTACCAAATGCGATTCCGGGGCTACCAAAGGCAGACCCAGAAGCAGGGAAAAGTATGGAAACTAACGGCAATTACTCCGCCAAAGATATTCGCCGCCTTGCAATGAAAGTTGAATGGTACAATCCGAAGGATGGCAAGTGGACTCTAGGGAGACACCCGCCTTATGACCCAGAAATAAAAGGCAAAGGTAAGTTTGCTGTGTACTTTAGGTTCCCAAGGCAGTTGGCATCTAAAGACCCGGATGTAAAACACTGGGAAGGATTCAACATGGGCCCCAACACCAAAAACGGAGGAACTGCTCATTGTTACCCTAATTACACTGGAAGTAAGATAAACTACAACATAGTAGGGAGGCCAGAAATAATTCAAGACGGGCAAAAGATTGCACCAACCGTCACAATAGGGAAAACCACCCTACAAGGTGCACCAGATTATAGTGGAGTATTGTGTTGTCTAGCAAGAGGCAAACACAACGCAATACATGTAGCAAACACACAAACTTTTGCAGTAACCGATGTAGACAAGCAAGCATATCTAACTCAACCAAACTTCTCTAACATATACTGGAAAGAAGGAGAGTTTTCACCGGGCTGTAAACTAATTGTAATCGGACAAGCACTAACAGGGTTTCAGTCAGGAGCATATTTGGGTATTACAACATCAACTAGTAAAACAGCGATAGACATACACATGGAAAACTACGGCGTTAAGCGAACCAACAACATGGGAGGCACAAAGCAAGCAGACTTGTTGAAACTTGTCGATGTAATCACTACAGCAGACTTGGAAGACGATGTAGACTTGGTGTTCAACAAAAGGGCAGTGGAAGCAAACGTCAAAATGGCATGGAAAGAAGTATTTGGCATAGACTTGTCTCCACAATGGTTCTATGACATCAATGCAGGGCTAAAAGACAATGAAGGAAACACTATCCCGGGACTTGCTAACGCAGACCCCAATAACCCATTGAACTACACAGTATCTATGCAAGGTCAAGAGTTCTCATTCCCTTATTCTATAGCAATAGTAGAAGTACCTAGTAATTGGTGTGGACCAGTACTAGACTTTGAAGAAACAGCAGGAGATTGGAAGGTAACAGATAAATCAATCAAAGAAGGACCAAACGGAGAAGCCACTGTGTACTTTGTAGGTACTAACTCACTAAAGTATGACGTGAAGCAGAAAGTGAATATGTCTGGGGAAATAAAAGAACAACTTGCCGCACTTTCAGGAGGAATGTCACCTTCAAACACTCTACTAACAGCAGGCCAAATACCAGATAAGATGGTAGAAGTTAGCCACCAAGCGTATCACGACAGGGTACAAAAGCCTGCTGAAGAGCAACCACCAAAGCAAGCAAACTGGGGAATCTTTGACTTCCTTAGACCAAAACCATTCCAAACCGATAGTAAGACAAGAGCAAAGACACTACTACCGGTTGGAAAGAAACTACCACTAGGGGGCCTTAGCGGAATGAATAACCACGAAATAGAAGATGTAAGTAACGTATATGCAGCAGACAGAGTAACAGCACTTGGAAGCCTAGGCAAGCCAGTGACTGGACCAAAGACAGACATTCAAGAAATGTTTTTGATTAACCCAAGTGACCCAACATCTGCTAATTTAGGTTGGTTCACACAATCTCAACCAAGACCATCAACTGTGAGAGCACGCCCCCAAATCCCACAGTTCGGTTCTGCATACGCTAGTAGTAACTTGGCCAAGAAGCGTGGCCACATTATGTCTGAGAAAGATTTTCCAGAGGACAAGTAGTTAATACCAGTACTAACTTGTCCGGGCATCAAAATCTGGGATTTTCGCTCAACCCTATGAAGGCATTAGGCGTAGACCCTGAATCAATTAAGAAAAACGCAGGTTTCGTATTCAAATGGGGAGTGATTACACTAATAGGTATAGGAACTGCCTACATCGTAATCAAAGACCCTAAAGTACTAGGCAGATGGATTAGATTGCCCGTCGATGCCGCAAAGGGTGCAGTAAATGTTGCAGGTACAGCAGTAAAAATAGGTAGTGATGCCGTAATGCTAATACCAAACGCAATTAGCAGAAAATAGCAATGATTTGATATAAAAACATATAGTCGCAGGAGCAGGGGCCACAATGATAAGAGCAGCAGTATACGAAGGAGCACTGGAAAGATTTGCCGGTGAAGTAGAACACATGATAGACAGCAGAGGTATGGGACAGTACAAAGGAACAGGCGTTCTAGATGACGTTCAGCGAGAAATTGATAGCCTCGTCGATACACATCAAAGATACATTACCAGACCCGAAGCATCCATGGAAAGGATAGCAAATGACTTCAACAGAACCAAAATTCGTGTTGAATTGTTGCTAAATGAGAAAGTAGTTCAAAAGTCCGTTGGTTTAGGTAGTGCATTACCTCAAGTCCCAATTGGGAATGACCCACAATGGTCTGGCGTATTGGCCCACGCACAAAGACACCTTGAAAGGTTCACAGCAATTTATTCTGCACAAATTTCAACGCTACCATCAGTAGATAAAAAGAAACTCGACTTCCAACTTGAAGATGTTTTACTGAACGTAGAGAAGGCTTTCAAGGTTAATCCTTCTGCTTCATCTGCTCAAGCGCATATGGCACACATAGACCAAACATTCAACGCATTGAATGACAGGTTCTCAAAGTATGCAAACTACACAATGCAAAAGAACTTACAGAACCTTGTTGAGCAAAAGAGCGCAGAAAGATTGGCCCTAGCGTCGCAACTAAAAATGTCAGACGAACATCTAAACAACAATGAACGTATTGTAGTTAGCAAGTCATCAACCGAAGTTCTAAGAATTATTAACGAACTCAAAACAGATTCTGCTTCCTTTAACACAGCATTACGCAACCAAAAATTAGGAGTAATCAACAAACACCTAGACATACTGAGAAAGGTAGTAGATAGCCTACAATTCAGAGATAACTTGGGCGGAGGTCAGTTCATGAGTGCAAAGCGTCAAACACGAGCCTTCTATGGATTCGGGGATTTACCGGGCAAGCGTTACCCCTCTATTAGAGGTGGTGGCCGACCTTTTCTAAACGCCCCTAGTCGTACATCGTCTAGGGGCTTAGGCAGTGCCTTCCCAACAGCAACATTGGACGACCCTCCACAAAAGATAGCAGA
>MDSX01023961.1_pt1 | contig 11670 bp, 8 predicted proteins | sample 811141 | NCBI WGS metagenome assembly MDSX01 (sample SAMN05326642, study PRJNA326480) | marine metagenome | isolation source: seawater | place: Atlantic Ocean: South East | collected 2010
AAAGTTGTCTTTTATATCTTCTTTTCATCATTGCAAGAAGAGTGTCGCTACCAGACTGCAAAGGCATGTGAAAATGAGGAACAAACCGTTCAGACTTGGCTACAAATTCAATGACTTCATCAGAACAAAGGTTAGGCTCAATAGATGAAATTCTAAACCTTTCTATTCCGTTTACTTCTTTCTCTAATGCTTTTATAAGATCTACGAAAAGAGCTTCTTTCTTAGGTCTGACTCCTTCTATTACTTCTGTGCCATTTCCAAAATCTCCTATATTTACACCTGTTAATACAATCTCCTTACACCCTTTTTCAGCAATTTTTTGGGCATTTTCCACTACGTTTTCTACAGTATCACTTCTACTAGCCCCTCTAGCCAATGGGATTGTACAAAAAGTGCATTTGTAATTACATCCATCCTGAACTTTTAAAAACGTACGTGTTCTATCTCCAAAAGAAAATGCTTCTTCAAAACTGTTGACCTCTTTGATTTCACCAGCCCTTACCATTCCTTTGTGCGGAGATTTGGAAATGTTATCAACATAGTTGACTACATTAAATTTTTCTCCAGCTCCCAATACCAAATCGACACCTGGAATGTCAGCTATTTCATTCGGTTTTAGCTGAGCATAGCATCCTATAACAATTACTTTTGCCTCAGGTGACAATCTTAATGCCTTTCTAACCGTAGATCTGCATTTGCGATCAGCAAAATCTGTTACAGAACAAGTATTAATCACATATACATCTGCGGCTTCTTCAAAAGAAAGAGTAGAAAATCCTTTTTCCTCAAATTTTCTACGAATAGTGGATGATTCTGAAAAATTCAGTTTACAGCCTAAAGTATGAAAAGCTACTGTCTGTGGTGTTGCCATTAGATCGATTGATACGATTGCAAAAGTAGGACTTCTATATACTCATACACAAGTGTTTATTTATACGTCCCTATTTTCTACCTAAAATTGTTAGACAGACACTAATTTTTTTGCATTTTTTACATGTGATATTTTTTACAATTTGCATAGCCCTTAGAAATACAAATTATTCAAGCAATTTTAATGAAGGAAAACGGGATTATCCTAAGAACAATACTAGACCTTAAGCCCGGTGAAGAGGGTACTGTCCAGAAGTTTAATGAATCAAGTTTGGCTTGTAATCTGCTTACTTTAGGCGTGCTACCTGAGACTAAAATTAAAATGGTGAGAAAGTCTCCTATGGGCAATGCTGTCTGTTTGAAATTAGGAGATTACTTATTAGCTGTGCGTAAGTCTCAAGCGTCCAAAATTATAATCCACTAGTGCAGATATGGCCAAAGTTGGACTAAAGAAAATTGCTCTAATCGGTAACCCCAACAGCGGAAAGTCATCACTTTTCAATAGTCTTACGGGATTACGACAGAAAGTTGGAAATTATCCAGGGGTTACTGTTGACAAAAAATCAGGAATTCTTAAAGTGGCCAAAGGTGAAGAACTAGAGATTATCGACTTTCCTGGTATTTATAGTTTTTATCCTAATTCATCAGATGAGAGAATAGTTATCGAAACTCTCACGAATCCTAAGAGTAAAAATTTTCCAAATGCCATAGTATACGTTGTTGATAGCTTAGATATTGAGAAACACTTTCTTTTGGCGACCCAGTTGAGAGAGATGAATCTACCTATGCTTGTTGTCTTTTCTATGGCAGATTTGGCTTTTGAAAAAGGAATAAAAATAGATACTACAATCATTGAGGAGTATTTGGAATGCCCATGTATAAGTATCAGTACCCGGACAGGAGAAAACTTAGAAGTGCTAAAGCTTCAGATTGAAAACCTTCTAAGTAATGTGGTTGTAGCATCTTGGTCCAATGCATATAATCTTTCAGAAACAGAAAGAGAAGTCAGTAATTTTGTTGTAAATAAACATAAAGATATTGGCGAATATATAGGCCTTCAGATAGCACATCACTATAGTTGGCTTGGGCATCTTAACAATTCACAGAAAAATACTTTAAGGAAAAAAGTCGCAGAATTCGACAGTGTCAAATACCAGATCAGAGAAACAATGGATCGATATAATCGATTCACAACCTTAGTAAAAAAAGCTACAAAACGGATTTCCCAAGGTAGACCAGGTTATACTGAACGAATAGACAACATCACAACCCACAGGGTCATTGGCCCCATACTTTTTACAGCAATCATGCTCTTAGTTTTTCAGGCTATATATGCATGGGCGGAATGGCCGATGAATATGATAGAAGAGACATTCATAGGTCTCAGCAGTGCCGTCAATTCTATTTTGGCAGAAGGTTGGTTTTCCAATTTGCTCACAGAAGGAATAATTGCAGGGTTAGGAGGAATAATGGTCTTCATTCCACAAATTGCAATATTATTCTTTTTGATTTCGATACTGGAAGAAATAGGCTACATGAGCAGAGTTGTTTTCATGTTTGATGGATTGATGCAACGATTTGGATTGAATGGAAGAAGTATTGTTGCACTCATATCAGGAGGGGCTTGTGCTATTCCAGCTATCATGTCAGCTCGAACCATATCTAATTGGAAAGAGAGAATGATTACAATTATGGTGACACCTCTCATAAGTTGTAGTGCTCGGATTCCGGTTTATACTGTTTTGATAGGATTTGTAGTATCAGATACATTAAGATGGGGTCCTTTTAATGTTCAGGGTTTGGCTTTTATGGGCTTATATGTTATAGGAATTTTGGCAGCTCTGTTTTCGGCTTTAATTTTCAAATGGATATTGAAATCTGATGAGCAATCTGTGCTCATGATTGAATTGCCAAAGTATAAAAAGCCGATGTGGAATAATGTTTTCCATAACGTAAAAGAAAAAGTATGGACATTCATTGTTGAGGCAGGTAAAGTTATTTTGGTTGTTTCAGTAGTGCTTTGGTTTTTAGTCTCTTATGGCCCTAAGGGATCAATGGAGCGTACTGCACAAGAAGGAATAGAATTAGCCCAAGAATATGGATATTCTGCTGGAACCACTCAACAAGAAGACCTATTAGCATCAAAGAAGATGGAAGGGTCGTATGCAGGAATTATAGGAAAATCAATGGAGCCCTGTATAAGGCCTTTAGGCTATGATTGGAAAATAGGAATAGCACTTTTAACGTCTTTTGCAGCAAGAGAGGTTTTTGTCGGAACAATGGCTACGATCTATAGTGTGGGAAGTAGTGAAGAAGAAAGAGTGATTAAAGAGAGAATGGCTGCAGAGATTAACCCTGCCACAGGAAAACCAGTTTATACTTTTGCTACTGCATTGTCCTTATTGTTGTTCTATGTTTTTGCTTTACAATGTATGAGCACTTTAGCTGTTACTAAAAGAGAGACCAAGAGCTGGAAATGGCCAGCCCTTCAGTTCACATTCATGGGGGCTATGGCATATGTTAGTGCCTTTGCAGCCTATCAAATCTTTTCTTGAATTTAAAAATAGCATAACCTCTCCCACAAGTAATTTTCCCTTTCTTCAAGATTATTAAAAGACTAATTTTGCTCCTTATGACAGCAGGAATACTCACAATCGGGGATGAAATTTTAATTGGTCAAACTATTGACACTAATTCAGCTGTGATTGCGAAACACCTGAATGCTAATGGAGTTTCTATTAAAAGAATTTTATCTGTAGCTGATACTATAGAAGGAATAATTGAAGGCCTTGAATCTCTTGAAGACGATTGTGATATCGTTTTAACTACAGGGGGATTAGGGCCTACAAAAGATGATATCACCAAACATGCCTTTAGAAAGTATTTTGATGATGATCTCGTTTTTAAGAAGGAGTATTTTGAAAAAGTCAAAAAAGTATTTGAGGAAAGAGGATTTAAGGTAACCGAAGCTCATATAAATCAATTTCACCTTCCGTCAAAGGCAGAATTGTATCAAAACAATATGGGATCAGCTCCTGGGATGTTATTCGAGGAAAACGGCACTTTATTTTTTTCTATGCCAGGTGTGCCCTATGAAATGGAGCATCTTCTTGTAGAACGGTTACTTCCAATTTTAAAAGAAAGAAGTGGCGATAATGAAGTTTACCACAGAACCCTTATGACAGTAGGTGCAGGAGAAACTACGTTGGCAAATCAGATTGAGGGTATAGTAGATCAATTGCCTCTTGATGCTTCTGTTGCGTATTTACCAAATCTGGGATCAGTTAGAATAAGGTTTTCTGTTAGCGGCAATCAGATAACGGACTCCAAGGCTGAGTTGGATCGATTGTTTTTACAAATGAAGGAAAAGTTAGAACCTTTTGCATATGGGGAAGATGAACTTCCACTGGCAAAACATATTGGTGATTTACTAATTTCTCGGCACTTGAAATTATCTCTTGCTGAGAGCTGTACTGGAGGCCATCTTGGACATGAGATTACTAAAATTCCCGGAAGCTCTGCTTATTTTGAAGGTAGTGTGATCTCTTATAGTTATTTACAAAAAGAAAGCATATTAGGAGTAAAGAAAGAGACTCTTTTAATATATGGAGCAGTCAGTGAGGAGACTGTTATCGAGATGCAAAAAGGAATAATTCGATTTACGGGGTCTGATGTTAGTATTTCTATTTCGGGTATAGCTGGACCCACAGGGGGCACACCAGACAAACCTGTTGGTACAATTTGGATGGCTTGTGGTAATAAGGAAAAATATTTCACCAAAAAGGTCATGGCAGGAAAAAATAGACTAAAAAATATGGAATATGCTGCCGTTCATGCTTTAAATCTGCTCAGACAATTTATTTATGAAGTATATTAGATTTTTAAATAATATAATATGGCTGTAGTTGAGGTGTTAATGCCAAAAATGGGAGAAAGTATCACTGATGCTACGATCATAAAATGGCATAAAACTCAAGGAGAAATTATAATTGATGAGGAAACCTTGCTTGAAGTTGCTACGGATAAGGTTGATTCGGAAATTCCATCACCCGCTTCTGGAATTGTAAAAGAAATTTTTTACAAAGAGGAAGATGTTGTAAACGTTGGAGAAATAATTGCTCTTATAGAAACCAATGGAAATTCTTCCGCCAAAGAGGAAAAAACACCTAAAAAATCGGAGGTCAAGACAATCGATAAAATATCTAAGGAAGTTTCTTCTGAGAAAGATAATATCACGCAACCCCCAAAACTATCTAAAAAGAAGGACAAGCAATCTTCAGAATTAACATCAAAGTTTTATTCACCTTTGGTTAAAAGCATTATTACCAAGGAAGAAATCAGTTCTTCAGAATTGGACGCAATCTCTGGGAGTGGTGCCAATGGAAGGATTACAAAACAAGATATATTTGCTTTCTTATCTAATCGAGGAAAATTACCTATTTCGGAAAAGGCGAAAATTGTTTTGCCAGTTGCCGAAGAGGCACCACAATCAGAACAACCAGCAGAGCCTAATGATTCTATAAAAACAGCTGCTGGTGATGAAATAATAGTAATGGACCGTATGAGAAAGCTTATTGCGGATCATATGGTACAATCAAAAAGAACATCTGCACATGTAACCTCATTTGCTGAAGCTGATGTCACCAGAATGTCAGAGTGGAGAAATAGAGTGAAGTCATCATTTCTGGATAAGTATGGGGCTAGACTAACTTTTACACCGATAATGATTGAAATAGTTGCTAAAGCACTTAGGGCTCATCCACGTCTTAATGCCTCAGTTAACGAAGATAAAATCATAGTAAAAAGAGATATTAATATTGGTATGGCTACGGCTTTACCTTCAGGAAACCTTATTGTGCCGGTAATCCATAATGCCGACCAATATAATCTAAATGGCCTTGCATCTAAAGTAAATGATAGGGTAGAAAAGGCTAGGGGTAATAACTTGGATATAAGTGACATTCAGAATGGTACATTCACATTGACTAATATTGGAACATACGGAAGCCAGTTAGGCACTCCTATCATCAATCAGCCCCAAGTAGCCATCTTAGCGACAGGAGCTATAAAGAAAAAACCAGTTGTAATTGAATCACCTGGTGGCGATGCGATAGCTATAAGACAGATGATGTATCTATCTATGTCATATGATCACAGAGTTATTGATGGTTATTTAGGAGGTACATTTCTTCAGACTGTAGTAAAACTACTTGAAAACTTTGATGATACCAGAGAGATATAAATGAAAAAATTTCTTGTATTCATTTCGTGTTTTATGGGGATCAGCCTCTTTGGCCAAGGTGATGCTCTGAAACGTGCCAATGAATATTTTAAGGAAAAGAACTATAGAAATACACTTTTAGAACTTAGTAATATTCCACAATCCAATAGTAGTGGACCTTTAATCTTCAAAAAAGCTATTTGTCATTATGAATTAAATGAGCTAGACAAAGCTCTTGCAGGTATCAATTCTGCTGAAAATATTGGATTCAAGGACGATGATATACACTACTACAAGGGTCGCAGTTTACATCATAAGGGCAATTTCTCTCTAGCTATTAAGTCGTACAAAGAATATCTTACCAAAATTCCTCTTGATCACTCAATGAGAAATGAAGTAAGAGATCATATAAGACATGCCGGCTCAGGACTAGATATTCTTTATGTAGACCCAATTGCAACTATTGAGAATGCAGGAGGAGAGATCAATTCTACACAAAATGACGAAAGACTTGTCCAGAGTAGTAGCAAAGAAAATAGGTATTATTTCAATTCGGATAGAACTGGTAAAAATCGAAAAGTATCCGACTATCTAAGTCAATCTTATGATCTAGATGTCAAAACTGATGTGAATATATACTTCACTGAGAAAAATGGTGATTTTTGGATCAGAAGTGAAAAACTTTCTGATAGAAGTGTGAACACTTATAAAAATGACAACCTTGTCGGGTTTACAATGAATGGTGATGGGGTCTATGTCCTAAGAGGAAAGGAGAATGAGAATAAAGAGGAATACAAGATTGTAGCACAAAATGCAACAGGGAAGGTCAAGAAAAGAATTGATGACCTTTCAAAAATAATTGGCCATGTAGAATATTTACATTTTTTTAATGACTCTACGGTAGTTTTTTCGAGTGATCAATTGAAAGGTTTTGGAGGATATGATTTATATGTTACGGCTTATGCAAATGGGTCTTGGCTTTCACCAAAGAATTTGGGATCAAGAATTAATACTCATGCAGACGAAATTTCACCTTATTTAGGTAATGATGGGAGTGTACTTTTTTTTAGCTCAAATAGATCGTTTAGTGTAGGTGGTATGGATGTCTTTCGATCTTTTTACCTTTTTGAACAAGAAAAATGGACAGAAGCAAAAAATATCGGTTTACCCATTAACTCACCTGGAAATGAGATTGATTTTAGATTGAGTGATGATGGACTAATTGCTACTTATACTTCAGATAGAAAAGATGGTTATGGGAAAAATGATCTCTATTTCGCATATCTGAATGAACGAGAAGAACATCAATCTTATACTGTTAAAAATCTTGGATTTGTGGACTATCCAGATTTTTATATTGACAAAATAGATCAACCAATTTTCGTAAACATAGATAGAGAAAAACCAAATTATATAGTTAAATCTAACCAGCAAGTCTTAGAAGAACCCTCTTCAGAAAAAGTAAAAACCATTCAACTTCCAATCTTAACACCTAATCCAGATGGGGAATTACTATCAAAAGAGAACTTTGAGAAACTAGACGCCCTAGCATCTCAGATTAATAATTCTGATGTAAAACATCTAGAAATCTTGAGTTTTGCCCATGAACAAGGCATTGCAGAGTACAATTTGTTTCTTTCTATTAAAACTGCAGAAAAAATAAAGGAAGCACTTGTAGAACGAGGTGTTAATGGAGAAAAAATTCACATCAAAGGTTTTGGAGATTTTTTACCTGTGATAAAAAGTCATGTAAAAGATAGAAGCATTTCAATTTTGAATAATAGAATTCAATTCAAGCTAAACCTTGCTGAATCTATTGATTATGAAGAGGCCTCCTTAGGTGTTGATAAGAATTATTTGAATACTGGATTTGACATATTTAGAACCCTGATTGATGATGCTATAGCATTTAAAATTCAGATTGCTACAGTTAGACAGATGTATAGAGGCACAGCACTAAAATTGTACAATGATGTGCAAGTAGAGAAAGATAAAAACACAGGGAATTATCTCTATTCTGTTGGCCTCTACGACAACTTTTTGGAAGCGAATAGTGTCATGCGAGAACTATCAGAATATGGGGTAACCACACTAAAAATAGTTCCTTTTATAGATGGTCTAAGAGTTCCAGAACAAGAATTAGTGAATTTTGCATCTGAGTTTCCAGCCCTCAAAGAATATATTCGATCTATGAGCTTCAATGAAATCGATGAAGAATAATCATCACTATTTGATTAGTCTTTCACGGTCTTTGGTCTACTAAATTCACTTCCTTCTTTCCATTGAGGCCATTCTTGAGAATTAGCCAGCCTCAGACCTATATTTTGATACAGGGCTCCATCTTGGAGCATTCCTTCGAAGTTCCATTCCTCTGGATCATACTGATCTGCAGGGGCGTGATATCTTTCTGCTGTATACTTCTCTTTGAATTCCTTAGCGTATTCTTTTCCATATTCCTTATGGTCATAGCCTCCTTCACCATATAATACAGGGACCCCTTTTTTTGCAAAATTGAATTGATCTGACCTAAAAAAGTATCCTTTTTCTGGTTCTTGTTCATTTATGACATAGCGGCCTTGTTTTACAGCGGCATCTTCTGCTATATCATCCATTTCTGAATGGCCCATTCCGACTATTGTGAGATCATTCATCAGCCCTGCTGGATTCACACCATCCATGTTAAGATTAGCTACTGTTTGTATTAAAGGATAAATCGGATTCTCTGCATAGTATTCAGAACCTAAAAGTCCTTGCTCTTCAGCCGTAACAAATAAAAAGACTACAGACCTTTCTGGCTTTTGGCTGCTTTTGGCAAAGGATTCTGCTATAGCTAATACAGTAGAGGTGCCACTTGCATTATCCAATGCACCATTATAGATTGAATCTTCATTCACTACTTTTCCTACTCCTATGTGATCCCAGTGAGCAGTGTAAAGCACGTATTCATCTGGATACTTTGAACCCTCTACAATACCAATAACATTTTTAGAAAGACACTCGGCATTTTCAGATGAAATTGAAGCTGAAGCTTGAGCATTGAGAGGTACAGGTTTGAATCCAGGTTGACGTGCTTGTTTTATCAGGTCACTCAAATCCTGGCCAGAAGAAGACATAAGATCTTTTGCTGCATTCAATGATATCCATCCTTTCACTCCACAATCATCAGACCTATCCATCCCAGCTAACCCTTGTTGTGATCCAGTCCAAGAGCTTTGTACTACAAACCATGGGTAACCAGCTGAAGATGTCTCATGGATGATCAATAATCCATCAGCTCCTTGTCGGTCTGCCTCGTCATACTTGTATGTCCATCTACCATAATAAGTCATAATGTCTCCCTTGAAAAAGTTAGGATCGTCTCCTCCGTAACCAGGATCGTTGACAAGAACTACGGCGGTTTTACCTTTCATATCAAGCCCTTCATAATCATTCCAATCTCGCTCAGGTGCTACAATACCATAACCACAAAAAACAAGTTCGGAATTATTAAGCGAAAGAGCATCAGTTTTTCTTTCCGTATTAATCACAAAATCAGATCCTGGTGAAAGAGAAATCTTCTTGGTCGGGGTTGTAATTTCTAAATTGGATTCCATTGTTGAATTGATATCCAAGAGTGGTACATCTTGAAGATAACTACCCTTATTTCCAGGAGCAATACCAGCATCTTTTAGTGCCTGAGTAAGGTATTCAACCGTTTTAGTTTCTCCCTCTGTACAAGGCATCCTTCCTAGGAATTCATCTGAGGACAAAGCTGCCATATGTTTTTCAATACTAGATTTGTTTATTTCGGGAGGTGATTCCACTTGTGGTGCACATTGACATAAAATAAAGAGGAAAAGTATATAAAAAGCGAATCTCATAATTCTTGTTTTAATTTGTAAGTCATGCTAAAAAGCCTATGGAAATTCCGTTTTAATGAAGGAAATTTTCATAGGCTCTACTAAATATTGATCAACTAGACGATTTCAATACTATTATAGAAATTGGCAAATTATTGCGCCCATTATTGACAAAGTTATTAACCAATATCCAGTGTGAATACCGATATATTTCCAACCTCTTCTCTCAAATAATGCGTTTATGGCTATTATTGGGAAAGCAAATAGCATGCTTACGAAGGCTCCATGTAAAGCTCCATGGCCCCATGTTCTATGCACATCACCATAGTTAGCTATTAATGATTCAAAAGTCTCCTTTGCCTCATTGTTTCCTGCATCTGCAAGAGGTTGAAGTATTTGCATGAAACCCATTTGGTGGATTACAATGGTAGAGAGAGAAAGTGCGATCATAAAACTGAAAAGCAAAGAAAGACCAAAAATTAAGGCCATATTTCCTCCTTTGAGATCTTCTTCTGTAAATCCATTCACGTTCATCCAAGATTTTCCAAATAATGGCCCGTAATAGACTGCCCCTACGAGGAGAGGTATGATTGCAGCTCCGATTAGAGCTATTATGTTCATTTCCATATGAATGTTATTTTTTATTGACTAAAAGTAACAAACAATATTTATTGAATACTTATGCAAATAAAAAAGGGTAAGAACAATTTCTTACCCTTTCACATAATTTCTTTTTTTCTAATCTCTTCCTCCGGCCATCATAAGAAGGAAGTAGAGAAACATAACTAATGCGGACAAGGCACTAGCAACATAAGTCATGGCTGCCCACCAAAGAGCATCTTTTGCTCCATCATATTCTATTCCATGAGTATTTCCAGAGTCATCTAGCCACAACAAAGCTCTTCGACTTGCATCAAACTCGACAGGAAGCGTGATCAAAGAAAAAAGTGCCGTAATTCCAAAGGTGACCACCAAGGCCATCATCAATACATTTCCGATTAATCCTGCTCCAGCTCCCATTCCAAAAATAAATCCCATAAATAGGAATTGTTGCATTCTGGAGGATGCTTGTACAGCTGGAACTAATGCAGACCTTACCTTTAGCATTTGATAAGCTTCGGCATGTTGAACTGCATGACCACATTCATGAGCAGCAACAGCTGCGGCTGATACATTAGCTCCTTGGTATACCCCTGGACTAAGTGTTATTGTTTTTTTGAGAGGATTATAGTGGTCTGTTAAAAACCCTTGCCCTTGTGTGATTTTTACATCATTTATGCCATAATAATCTAGCATTTCCTTAGCAATTTGAGCACCTGATTTACCTGACCTCACAGGTACTCTGCTATATTTTTTAAATTTTCCTTTTAGCCTATTACTGATCAACCAACCTCCAAACGTGGCTAGACCAATAATCAAATAATATCCTATCATGGTATTTAAATTTTTATTTTATAAAGTCAAATCTAGTGTAAGGTCTCAATATTTCAGGAATCTTTATTCCTTCTTCAGTTTGATTGTTCTCAAGTAATGCTGCCACTATTCTAGCTAATGCTAATGCACTTCCATTAAGAGTATGAGCTAATTTCTTTTTTCCATTTTCAGACTTATATCTCAGTTTTAATCTGTTAGATTGATAAGTTTCAAAATTTGAAACGCTACTTACTTCTAACCATTTTTGCTGAGCTGCAGAAAACACTTCGAAATCATATGTCAAAGCTGAGGTGAAACCTAAATCAC